>Ga0070744_10000184_pt1 | contig 16644 bp, 14 predicted proteins | sample ColrivemetaGS535_FD_74188 | JGI IMG/M metagenome (GOLD analysis project Ga0070744, IMG submission 74188) | Estuarine microbial communities from the Columbia River estuary, USA - metaG S.535 | ecosystem: Environmental > Aquatic > Marine > Intertidal zone > Estuary | place: USA: Columbia River...
AGACAATACCTGTACGAATTCGGCGGATAGAGGAGTGTCCTGCGTTACAAGGTCTTCTGGAAGCACCTCAGAAGTAACATCGTTTTTGGGCGCCTTTACAGCAGGATCAACTACCTTTTTAGTAGATGATTGTTCAGCAACAGGTGCTTTCTTTGTTTCGGACTTTGTTGCTTTTCCGGTCGCCTTAACATTGGTCACAGGAGGGGTCTCAGATTCGGGTTTCTTTGCTCGCACCATTATACACTATATTAAGAGTTCTTTTTAAGTGATTTAACGCATTACAATCTATTGCGAGTCCCTAGGTGTATTGAGTCCTTAATATTGAGATACTGATTGATACAACCATGGCATACTTAATGCTGCGTCGTTATTTACTAATGTAAGTGCGCATAGGACGTAATTTGCACCTAAACTTCTATTTGCTTCATCTGTTGCGGTTAGAACCATGTTATGAATCATCAATAATCCTTTTTTTCTTAATTTATTCAAATCCATACTGTTCATAGCATTTAAAGATATATGGGAAAAAGGCTCTCCTCTAGGAGGACAGATAGTTTTCTTCATTTCTTGAGAGAGATTTGCTCTATATGCCCAAATATCCCCCAAACTTTTAATAAATTTAATTAAACCATGTTTATTTAATGACCATAGCCATAAATGGTTTGAATAATTCCCTAAATTATTTATTTCTTGAAACAATGTTATACAATTCATCTCAAGTTGTTTAGTTTTATCGATTACTTGCTCTTCTACTTGAATCTGTATTTTTTTAGAGATTATATGAGAGAATTTGAGCAAAAAATTCATATTTGTAATTAGAGATTTTGGTAATTCGTTTCTATTATATGGGTTTTTTATTGGATGAGACGATTTTAACATCATTTGATATAGAGACATTATATCAAACCCATATATCATTGAATCTGAGTCGACAAAGCTAATAAATTGTTCGCTCTCTATATCGGAAACATTATCCATTGTAAAGAAATCTGATTCATTGACACATAAGGTTCTTTTAATGAACGCAGGACCTTTCGCAAGTATGTATTTTTCTAGCAAGAATGAACGAAACTTTGATTGAATTCTTTTAGCATAATAAGATCGGAGTAAAAAAGAAAATAATCTATTAATTAATTCTTGTTTGTTAGCACAACCAATATTTATCTCATAATATTTGCACATTATTTTCAATTGTGATACATTGTATTTAATATTTTTTAATTTTTCTTGCTCGCCTGGCTCGAGAATTTTGAACTCTTTATCGCAAGAGCTACGTCTCTTTGTTTTTTCAAGAGGTATTTTTTTAAAGGACATGTTATATATTAAGTGACTACTTTATGTTGTTATTTACATGTTTTTTTGGTATTCACAAATATAAACCCAAACTTTTCTAAAAACATTTTCAGTCCCTCTGTATTTTCACGAGATTTAACAAAACTGCTATCAATTAATTTTATATTACTGATATCAAACAATTCAATTGCTCGATTAAATGTTGTCTCGTCTTTAATGTGATTTTTTTTTATCATCCAGCTAGAATATGAACTCGCTTCGTCGCATTCTGTTTCAATATATTTAATGAACATATTTAGAGACAAATCAAAATCAATTGATTCAGATTTGTTATAATCCGACCCAGATACAATACATATATCTTGAAACTCTTTAATAGTTAAATTAAGAGTTGAAAGCATTCCATTAATATCGTATATAACAACAGTTGATTTCAGTAGAGATAAATATCTCAATACGCGCAGAGTTCCATATACAAACATATCCATGTCTTCACTAAGACAAGCATAAGCCTGATTACTTTGAACCATGTAAGCACATATAGCATCTGATTCTCCAGAACATTCATAATAGCTTGTTCCTGACAATTGTAGCAATAATTTTACATTTTCGGTGTCTTTTTTTGATATTCTAACTGTTTTTTTTCGCAAATCTTGTATTTCACAATGTAATCTCTCTGAGTCATTTGTTGTGACGCATTTTTCAAGCTCTTTCTTTACTTCATAGTATCTATGTGTCGATTCTTGTTTTAAAATTGATCGTTGTTGTAGAATCTGTTTTTTTTCTTCAGGAGGCTTTCCATCAAATATAAATATAGGAGTTATATTGTAATATTTAAACTGAGATATCATTTGGTACATACCTTCGATCAATATATCGTCTCGTTTAAAACGATACATATAGATACTTGTATCAATTACTATAGTTTTGCCATTTAAATCATACAATGAAATTTCGCGTATATTTTTAAAGCAAGCAGTTCTTAGAAAGCGGTTTAGTCCTTTGATTCCCATTTGTAACATTACTGTTGAATGGTTGTGGCGTGTCAATTTTTTAGAAATTCGGTTATAGTGAACCTAAGCCCTGTTTGTTGAATATCAATAGAAACAAAAGTGTCGATCATATATTTAAATTTGGGATTATAAAGTCTTTCTTTAATATACGCTTCATAATTTTTTAGTGTAACATCCTGACAATTCATCGCCATTAAAAGCGGATTGTTATTATGACACCATTCTATAAATCCACAAGGGTCTTGCAAGAATGACCCACACATTATGTAATAAGCAAAAATATTTGTAGTTTCTTTATAAAGGATACTTCTTTTATCCAAAGGATATATAACTGCTCGATAAGGTACCTTCATAAATTTAAGTATTTGGTATGCTTGTACAGCAGAAAATATACTTTCGACCTTCATATTAAATCTCAGTAAGATAATAAACTCTTCATAATCTGAAGAATGTTCAATAGCACTATAAAACGATACTATTAATCTTGCCCACGTTTCAACATATGCTTCGCCTATTCTGGAATCAATATTTATAAACACAATCTTTTTAACAAATTTAACTAATTCAGATTCATGTACAACATCGGATTCAATTCCGTAGGAGTGTCCGCATTCATGAACGAATACCTTAAACCATTCCTCATATCGAAAAATTATAATAGAACTTGTTGAATTATTATACCACGTCGACATTCCAGAATTAATATTTGAATAGTCTAATTGCACATCTTCGCTATTTGGAAAATACTTCTTATGTTTAGTAAAATAGAGAGATATATCAAACTTTTTACAAAATTCAATGTCAGAATAATGATTAGCTACATATAACCAAGAGACCATTCGTCTAATGCTATTAACTAATTCTTCCATACTTATAGGGTTGTTGTTCATTATACCAATTTTAATTGTAAAAGTTCTTCTATGTAATACAATACCAAACGACGCCTGATATATCATATTCTGCATTATATCATCATAAATCTCTTTCACCATATACTTAGAATGTTTGGGATAATTCATTTCTTCTTTATACAGGAGTTTAATAGTATCTTTATTTACAACGGTTTTTGAAAAACTGTTCCCTTCTTTAATTTTTTTATATATTTTATCAACTACTGGCAGAATTGAGAGAGGGATTTCGTCTATTTCTTGCTGGTTTATCATACATTTTATAGCAGTCATCGTTGTCTCATAACCTGAATCATAATCCATATATTGTATGTTAATATTAAACATTGTTTTAATATTAATGATTTTGACGACTATTTCATAAAAAATTTTCGTACTTCCATCAATTCTATCGAAGCTACCGGAGGCGATGCTCTCACAAACTGTTGTAATTTGGCATCTTTTGTTGCAATCAAGAGGTCGTTGAACTCTTTTTTAGAGAACTTTGCCATCAAAGCACGGTTCTTTATTATTTTATCTCTGACACCAAAAAATGTAGCATCTATTTTTACATCGGAAGGTCTTACCAATTTACCTTTATATTTTCCAGACTTACTGCCTGTATATTTTGCTAATACTGGGTCTTTTGCAAGTGCGCCAGATGGATTACTATCAAGCGCAAACGTTAAATAAAACTCTGGGTTATTTTCCCTAAATTTTGATGCTTGATAAAAATGTTCTACGGAACTCCATGTATGACCATCCATTGTAATTGTGTCTAGCCATAAATTAGATAATTTGCGTCTCCAATCTGTAATGGTAGAAAGTTTTGTAAAATTATGGAGGTCTTTTGCTTCTATTTTTTCTCCTACACCTCGTCCTGGGCGAGGACCATCCGATGATTGATGATAGAACTGAAATATTGTATTACTGTCATATAGGTCGTCTGTCTCTTCCTTGAATTCCTTGTCATAATCTTGTTCTTGAGGAAAAGGAATTTTCATCGATGCCATAAATTCTTTGAATTCTGGAATTATATAAAAAGGTCCTGCCGATTTCTCCATACATCTATCTACTACCATAATTTTAATGTCGTATGGTATTTCTTTGAATGTGAATGTCCCTCTTTCTTTATATGTGACAAGTCGATAATGGTTGCCTGTATATTCAATTATAATATAATGATCCGGATTAAATACTCCTGCTTTCTGTAGTACTGAATCATTCAATTGGCCGCACAATAATACATTTGCTATGTCCTTATTTTTATAAGTTTCTCTACCAAATAACAACAATTTTATATTCATAACACGTTCTAGCGTAGAAATAGTCCATGTATCTCCCCAAAATTCCGATGTTCTAACTTTATCCTTAAACAATTCAAGAGTGACAACGCCTTTCATAAATTTGAATTCGTTAACTAGTCTGATTGTAGATTGTTTTTCCTTCTTAGCTTTAGTATGTAATTCTTTTATCTCAGATGCGCTATCAGTAAGCGAAACAAGTGTGGCACGGTCTTTAGTTGAACGTGCTCTTCTCGCAGTTTCATTATATTCTTTTTCATATTTTTTAATATCTGAGTCAATCATTGCTGCTTCACCTTGAGCCATTTGATGTAATGTTAAATATCCTTGAAATATATCTTCTGTTGCTTCCTGGGCAAGTTTTTCTCTCAGTTCTGTTACTGTTGTGGTAACACCTGATTTTTTTAACCCATCTCTTATAGATGCAAAAAGACAGTCCCCGCCTCCTTCGTTCTCAATAATTATATAATTTTTATTGCGCATAAACGTCTGCATCCAATATTCGCCTTTTGTTTTTTTGTATGCTTTTCTTTCTACGAGTGATTGTTTTGCGTCTTGTGAAGGTAATTTATGTAGTGTTGTGTATTTGTCTTCATCTTCATCTTCATCTTCATCTTCATCTTCATCTTCCTCTTCCATTAATGGAGACATTTTCTGCGTTAATTTAGAATGAATATCTTCAGAATATAATAAAATCTCTCCTACTTTTGTTAAATCTATGTCACCTTCGTCGTCAAAAATAGAATATTGTATACTATCATTAATTTCATATAATCCAATCTTAGAAACAACCTTGTCATTTTCTATTTTGTAAACTGGATAAAAAATGATTTCTTTATCAATATAATCTATATTTGGCTGTCCTAAAGCAATAACGATTACATTGCCGTGTAATGTTATTTCATATAATGAAGCATCATAGTTCCTGTCATCGTCGCTAAGTTTTTTATTTTCTGGGTATATAATTGTTGCATCTATTCTCGATTTTACCATTGTTATATACATATTCACACATTATTATAAAGTTATTATCCAATAGAATCAATTAAATCCATATTCTTAAAAATTGCCTTAGTTGTAAAAGATTTATGTTCTTTGGGCTTTTTATTTGCTAATATATTTATGTTACTAATAATTGTATTCCATAATTCGCTACTATTTAAAAAATCTTTCCCGGCAATAACCATGTCTCCAAATATTTCTGTTAGTTCGATATTAATTTCCGCTTTATTTTCTTCGTCTAAAGTCTCCATTATATTCATTTGGAGATAGACAATTATGTCACATATCTTTTCGTTGTCAAGCACATTTAATTTAGCAAGATTCACTAAGAAAATTCCTACAGATTTTCGTTTCAAATTTGCCTTATTATTTTTGCAAAACAAATCATATTCTGTATCAGGATTGAAATATGTTATTTCTTCTATCCATGATTTGAATGTGTTTACTCTATTATCAAGTTCTTCGCGAAGAAAATCGTAATGTTCAAGCAAATAAGTGTATAAAATAGCATACATATGTGAATAGAATAAAGATTCGCTAACAATTGATAATACGAGTAAACTAATTTTCTTTTTATACTCATCATTCACAAGAAGAACATTATCAAATTCTTTTATGATTTCGGGAAATAAAGTATTGTATGTTTTTTCAGTAATCTTATTTAAAAGTTTGCGAATTGTGTCGGAACACATATCTATATCTGTTTTGATTACACTATCTTTGGTAGTGATTTTAATAGTACATTCTTTATCATGATGTGTGCGGCCGCCATGACGCTTTACATATGGTGTTTTTGCACCACTCCTATGGTTAGTAGAATGTTCGACAACGTCTAATTGGCTACTAATTTGTTCTATGATTTTTATGACATTCGGGTCAAGTGTATATTCAATTCCGTTATTTGAAATTTTTTCAAATTCAGCAATTGAATATTGCTTAATTATGACCGACATATAATTATTATATTATTTATACATTTGACGTCTAAATCATTTAACTTGAAATTTGTAATAAACTTAAATACAACATTCTAATACGAATTATGAGCGTTCAATCGTATGATGTATCCAATAATATCGAGAATTGGGACGAGCTTAATCTTGAGAATGACATATTGAGAGGCGTCTATGCGTATGGGTTTGAAAAACCGAGTCCTATTCAAAAGCAAGCAATTTTGCCAATGATTCAAAAAAGAGATGTTATTGCGCAAGCACAATCAGGGACAGGCAAAACTGGATGTTTTACTGTTGGAACGCTTGCTATAATTGACTCTACTAAAGACAATGTACAAGCAATACTTCTTTCGCCGACAAGAGAGCTGGCAATACAGACAAAATCGGTTATCGATTCTATTGCAATGTTTGTTAAAAATTTTAGATCGCAGTTGCTTGTTGGAGGTACGTCAACAGAATCAGCAATTCATGATATCGTTACGACCAGACCCCAAGTTATTGTAGGCTGTCCTGGTCGCGTTTATGATATGCTTCGACGCAAAAAACTCCATACAAGCGAGTTAAAAGTTCTTATTTTAGATGAAGCAGACGAGATTTTGTCATCAGGATTCAAAGAACAAATATACAATATATTTCAATTTATGCCTATCGATATTCAGGTTGGACTATTTAGTGCTACAATGCCGCCAGAGATGCATGCCATAACAGAAAAATTTATACGAACCCCTGTAAAAATTCTTGTAAAAACCGACGCGCTCACGCTTGACGGAATCAGCCAATTTTATATTGGACTAGAAAATGATAGCCAAAAATTTGATTGTCTAAAAGATATCTATTCGTCATTTAGCATGACCCAATGTATTATCTACTGTAATAGTGTAACAAGGGTTCGTGATTTGTATGAAGCGATGTGTGCAGACAACTATCCTGTAGGACAAATTCATTCTGGTATGGATAAACTAGATCGAACAGACGAATATACTAAGTTCAAGAAAGGTACTACTCGAGTACTAATTTCGTCAGACGTAACGTCTAGAGGAATTGATATTCAACAAGTGAGTACTGTAATAAATTTCGACCTCCCTGTTTGCGAACATACTTATCTACATAGAGTCGGCAGAAGCGGTCGCTGGGGACGCAAAGGAATTGCCATTAATTTAGTTACGCACAGGGATGCAAGAAAACTTAAGGATATTGAGAGATATTATTCAATGAATGTTACAGAGATGCCGTCTAATTGGGTAGAATCTTTTGGAGAGATTTAAATGTAAGTTATTATTGAGATTAAATTATCTTATGTTAAAACTAAATGAGTAATGAAGATGTTTCGTTGTTCAAAATCCCTATAGAACTTGTTACAACAAAGCATATTATTAAACAGGAATTGTCCGATGATTTAGAGCTTGTAAATGGTGGATTGCCTCTATACGAAAGAATGTTTGACGCGGACGATGATTTTAAAAAACTTACTATTCAAGAGCAATCAAAATGGTATACAACCGATGTTGAATACCTTCGAGATACCCAAAAAATTATCAAAAACGATATTCCAATGGTTCCTGAATACACTGGGATGATGGAGTTTTATTCAGCCGAGATAATTCCGGACGATTTTAGAAACAAATATAGCTATGTTGGATGGGACAAAATAGAGTTTATTAATAAAAGTTCTGAAGCACTTCAGTATATAAGTCTATACAACATTTCATCTCCAGTAATGTCTCTCATGTTACCTGTGATTATGCTATTAATCCCTTTTTTTATGCTTAGACTAAAACACAGTAATATCACATGGGATACATATTATACATGTCTTCAGCAAGTGCTTCGCAATCATAGTTTGGGGCAAATATTTCATTTTAGTAGTGCAACATTCGATAAACAAATTATGATTATTATGTCAATACTATTCTATTTTGTTCAAGTATATTTTAATACACAATCTTGTTTGTCATTTGTTAAAAATATGACAGAAATACACGATCAAATCTTTTGTGTTAGGAACTATATAAAAGATACCATTGCGTCATTTGACCATATTGAAAAAAATTGGTGTGATTGTTCAACGTACCGTCCATTTATTGATAAATGTAGATCTATTTCTATACAATCTAAATTAATGTGTAAAGAACTAGATAACATCTCTGATCTCTCTCTTTCAGTCACAAAAATTGGTGACATCGGAAAAGCAATGAGGGCTTATTATATGTTAAATATTGATAAAGAATGGAAGAATGTAGTTAAATATTGTATTTATTATAATTCTTATATTCATTCGCTAAAGTCTATAAAAGAAAAACTTGGTTCCACGATTAATATGTGTAAATTTGGAAGTACAACGTCTTTTAATGGATTAGTATATCCATTATTGTCAACGTCTAACGCAGTTGAAAACAATGTAACACTAGACAAAAATATTATAATAACCGGACCAAATGCTGCAGGGAAAACCACACTATTAAAGGCAATAATGATTAATACTCTTATAACTCAACAGTTTGGTTGCGGATATTTCAAGAAAGCAAAAATTCGTCCTTACCATGTCCTTAGTAGTTATATTAACATTCCGGATACTTCAGGGAGAGATAGTTTGTTTCAAGCAGAAGCAACAAGATGTAAATCTATATTAGACAATGTTGTATTGGACGAAGATTTACGCCACTTGTGTATTTTTGATGAACTGTTTTCAGGAACAAATCCGTATGAGGCCATTAGTTCGGCAACCGCTTATCTAAAATGTATAGGAGAAAAGAAAAACATTAAATTTGTATTAACTACTCATTTCTTAGATTTGTGCAACAGACTTGATAAAGTTGATAATATTAAAAATACACAAATGCAAGTTATTGAAGACAAGAATTTGGATTTCAAATATTCATATAAAATGGTAGATGGAATATCGAACGTGAAGGGAGGTATTAAAGTATTTAGAGATCTAGGATATCCAAAAAGTATTATTGATGAATGTACCTCCATTATAGCAGAAATAAAATTGTAATTCGTTTAGTTCATATATAAATATTATCATACATTAATAGAATGAACTTATTTTGCGAACTAGGGAATGTAGGTATTACGTTTCTTATAGTACTAGGCATATTGTTGGTCGGGACATTATCATATTATTTCAACGCTAGAATAATTAATTTAGAGAAAACAATTGTAAAACAGAATCACGTATTAACAGACTTTATATCAAACGTTAAGAACAATACTATTGCACGATCTATTGAAGAGTCTGCTAAACCCGAAGTAATCATTGAAACAAGACAGGTTTCCGAAAAGATAGGTGTCTCTGACAAGGAGTCTTCTAAAAATAGTGATTCAGAGAGTGTTCCTGATAGTGATAGTGATAGTGATAGTGATATTGATAGTGATAGCGAAACAAGTACTACTAAATTTGATATTAACCTTATGAATGGAGCGATTCAAATGTCTGCTTTTGAACAATTAACTACATCCCCTATTATAGTTGAAATAGAGGGCACAGAACAACCAACAACAATTAAATTAGGAGATTTAGATAACGTAGAACAATTGGATAACATATCGGTATCAAACAAATCATTATCGCAAGAGGATAGCGAAAGTTGTACGATTACATCTACAGGCAATTCTATGGATTTTAAGAATATGAAACTATCTCAGCTCAAAGATATTGCTTCCGCAAAAGGCATTGAGGTAAAAGGTAAAAAGAAAAATGATTTAGTAGAATCATTAAATAAACAATAATTTCTATGTATATTGTAATGAGTTGGGGGACATGTTATTCTGGATCTAATAATATTCATTTTGATTTCCCACCGATTATGGCAGACGGTCGCCATTATACTAACTGGCAACCTGGTACAAAAATAAGCGAAGATATACGGACAGAAGCAGGAATCAAGAGTAATTGGCAATATAGAAAGTATCTGCAAGATAACGCAGACACTATTGTACGCCATAATCAACTCTCTGCTTGCGATAATTGTTCCGCAACAGACGGACGTTATGGTATAGAAAATAGCTCAAAAAATTCACCGTATCTTTATAAAACATGCACAGATAGTTCTCGTCCATTTGGATATGAAAACAGCGACCTCAAGGCAATGTATGTTTCGTCTCATCAACTTCAGAGTAGAATGGTGACTCCTGTAATAACGCAGGCTGAACTCATTAAATCTGGGTACAAGTCGCATAATTAACTATTGTATTATGAGTTAATAACAATCCTATATAATATATATGATTGTTAGCATTGATGTTGGTATCAAAAATTTATCATTTTGTATTTTATCGAGGGATGACGCGTCAAAAATACAAATACATAAATGGGATACGATTGATTTATCCAAAGAGGGTACAGACCATATTTGTAATCATACAACTAAAAAAGGTACTTGCGGAAAGAAAGCAAGTCATACATTTGGAAACAATATGTATTATTGTGGAACACATATTAAGAAATGCGAAACGCCTTGTGCTTCAGAAGACTATTACAAGGCAAAAAAGAAAATTAATAAAACATTAATTGATAGATTGTGTAAAACATACACCCATCAAAATAAAGAAACTATTTTACATTATATTTTTGAAACACATTTAACAAAAATACCTAAACCTGCGTCTGCGAAAGGAATGGATATTGTTGATATTGGCAAAGCAATTAGTAAGAAACTTTCTGTTGTCATTAATAATCTACATATTCGTACGGTTTTAATTGAGAATCAGATTGGTCCTATCGCAAACAGAATGAAATGTATTCAGGGTATGCTTGCACAGTTTTTTATTGAGCGAGGTATACACGATATATCATTTATCTCTAGCTCAAACAAACTAAAATTTTATGATGTTCCAAAAAAAACATATACTGAGCGGAAACAATCTAGTATAGAAATAACTAGAAAAATGTTACATGACAACATTCATCTCTCTGATTGGGAAGACTGTTTTAACAACCATAAAAAGAAAGATGATCTAGCTGATTCAATGTTACAAGGGATATGGTTTATTAATAATTAATTGCGTTCTCATATGCTTAAAATGATATTATTAGTGTATAATACAATGGTTAACGTCGTAGAAATACAAGATATTGCTAGTTCGGATTTTATTCAATTAAATAATGAATTGTATGATGATAATCATACAAAGGGTTCTTCTACCAAACCTGTAAATTTTGGAAGTGGCGTAGAACTATTGATGAACGATAAACGCAAGCAAGACGACAAGTCTTCAAAAAATAGCGACATTGAGCTTGGCGATTTAAATGATTTGGAAGCAGAACTTAACAATTTATCGAATGTATCAGATTTAAAGGATACAGATGTTAAGAGTAAATCAAAATCTGGCCTATTTAATGATCTATTGTCTGGAGTAATGGGCGATAACATTAAGCTTGATTCAAGCGAACCAGGTCCATCCGTCGTTAACGAACAGCCAATTCCATTAGGGAAATCTACCGCAGGAAATATGAAGACAGACGATGGTTTTAAAAAATTTAACAATATTCCTATTGATCCGGATAAAATAGTGAATCAGGCACAGAAGCTTTCTGGAGAAGAATTACTGAAGGAAAAATTTGGAATATTAAGAAAATTAGAAGCACTTGAATCAAAAGGAGTAAAACTTACAAAGAAATATAACATGGAGTCAAATTTCCAAGAGATGAAGGGAGAATATGAAATGATTGTTTCTGAGAAGGAAAAATCAAACAGTATAAAATTTCAAGGTAAGATGATAATGGCTGCAATTACTGGCGTAGAATTTCTTAACAACAGGTTTGACCCATTTGACATTAAATTAGATGGTTGGAGTGAACAATTAAATGAAAATATCGACGATTATGATGAGATTTTTGGAGAACTCCATGATAAATACAAAACAAAGGCAAAGATGGCTCCAGAATTAAAACTAATGTTTCAAATGGCAGGCTCGGCCATAATGGTACATATGACAAACACTATGTTTAAGTCGTCAATGCCAGGCATGGACGATATTATGAGACAAAATCCCGAATTAATGCAGCAATTCACTCAGGCAGCAGTTAATACTATGGGAGAACAAAGCCCAGGGTTTGGAGGATTTATGAACAATGTAATGGGTGGTTCAAAATCAAACCAGAGAGACGATTCCACTAACCCATTTGCGTCTGGTCCGCCACCAGAACCCATGAAAACTCGTGTTGATAAAAGTGTCAGAGCAAAAGTTCCTATAAACAGACCAGACATGTCTGTTTCCAGAGGAGAATATGGCGTTGATATTGCCGATAACTTTGAGTCAGTTGGACAGAGACCAGAAATGAAGGGGCCTAGTGATATTAGTAGCTTGCTTTCAAACATTAAAACAAAACAAATGAATGTTCCAACAGATACTGGTGTAACTCCAATGAAAGATGGAAGTACTGTTAGTGTTCAGGATCTAAAAGACATACAAACCGCTAACATTCCAAGCAGGTCTAATCGACGCAAAAAAAGTGAAAAAACCAGTATCAGTCTTGATATTTAATGATTAAATTGAATGTCATTTATTTCTTTATTGTTAAGCAAAATGGCTTCTCAAGCTTTAGAAGTTAAAATGTCCCATTCCGAATTAATAAAACGAACTTTGATAGCGATTTCTTGCGGAGTTGTAATTGCTTTTATCATATGTGTTTGCATAGTCTTTATTCTTGTCACTCTTTCTATACCTCAAAAAAAATTTCTACGATAATATTACAGAAAATTGAAACGATAATGTTGTAAGTATTTTACAACATCATCAAACATGGCGTCAAACTCAGACGTATTCGGGAGCTACAATGTCGTGTTTAATAGTGACGGGTTTATGTCACAAGAATCATCGATTTCATGTGTAATAACCATAACCCCTAACAAGAAAAACGATTGTTATGTATTAGACTATATATGGACAGTTAATTCCGGGAACAGCATTATCGAACAAAATTTCGCATTTCCGTTTATGAACTCTCGTGGTAGTGAGGAGGACGACGATTGTGATAAGGATGGGGTTATTGTCGCAAAAAACGAGATGACAACACAAATGATCACCCACTTGTGTATGCCTGACGAAGAACTTCAAGCTATTTGTGGTTTAGGGACAGCATCAGACTATCGTGCAAAAATTATTCGATCAATCGCAACCTTATGGGATTAGTTGTCTGGTACTATTAGTTTATTTTTTTCATAAAGAATGATACCTATTAATAATGGAAAAGGTTGTATGTGACAGTCATGACATTAATCTGACATCTATTAAGGAAGGAGAGACAACGTCATTTAAACTTCAGTTTGAAGTTAAAAATCCGTCATATAATCTATATAATGCAGTTGGTTTCAAATTATTTCAGTTATTAGGAGAGCTTAACAAAGACACAATATCAGAAACTTATATGGATTCGTATAATGACACATCTACAAATGTTAAAACTGGTATTTGTTTTAAACAAATAGGCAAAGATTTTGGAATTACTCAAAAATATATTTTTTCAAAAATAGAAAAAATGACTATTGACGATAAACATTTAAAATTTGTTCTAACTCAAATTGACAAACCCCATAACACAGTAGTTCCAAAAAATTCAGAGTCTGTAATTAGAAGCAACTCAATGCTTGATGTTAAAATGCACAACAAACACTCTGCGACATTTGTATATTGTTTTTCAATTGATTTTGACGAAGATTTACCTATATATTTGGACAACATGCCAGGAATGTTAATGAAAAAAATATTCTATCGGTTGAAAATTTTTCTAGATACTATTACATAATTAATCTATTTATAGAGAAATACTATTAGTATTTAAGATGTTTAAGTATGTATTTATCACCGTTAAAATTTTTACTTATATATGCTGGCTATACGGCTCATATTGTCTTGGTAATAAAACGCGGTTAAATTGTATAAAATCATTGGCGTCATATTTAACGTCGATGAATATCGTATATTCAAAGATTTTTCAAGCTTTGTCAAGTGGTATTAATTTTCTTTCACTTGAAGAAATGAACGCTCTTTCGCGCTACAATGACAATGCTCCTTATACTAAAAATGAAATCTACAATATTTGCGACATCATAGATAATTTAAACAATAAATCAGAAGACGCAGACGTGTTAACATTAACCCGCGACACACCAATTAATTCTGGAATAATTTCCATAGTATATTATTGCCGCCTTGGAGAAAAAGATGTTGTACTTAAAGTTAAGAGAAAGGGTATAAGAGAAAAGCTTGATGATGGTATCAAATTAGCAGAATTTATAGCTTATATATGTAATTATCTGCCATATATTAATAAACTAAATATGAGAACAGTTGTTAAAGAAAATAAAGAGATATTGTTAAACCAAACAGATTTCAATATTGAAATAGAAAATATGAAAGAGATTAATCATAAGTTCAGAAACATTGATTATGTTATTATACCAGAACCATATGTTTGTTTTACCTCCATAAATCAAGATGTAATTGTTATGGACCACATTAAAGGGTATAGGAGAAATGACATAGAGATTGAATCAAACGACAAACTAAAAAAAGATTTTGCAAATATTATTGCCAAGTTCATTGTGAAAAGTATGTTTTTTGATAAAACATTTCATTCAGACCTTCATATCGGAAATGTATTTTTTGACACCAGTTGCGAAGATAATCCCAAGTTAGGTGTTATAGATTTCGGTCTGGTTAATAAAATTACAAAACATATGCAGACAATTTTTTTTAATCTGTTCAACCATATAGTTGTAAATAAAGATTTTTCTTCTGCGTCAAAATTGGTAATAGATGTTATTACACCAATTAACAATTCAAGCACCCAGCTGACTTCTATAGAAATACAACAAGTTGTTGATGAAATAGAGCCGCACGTAAAAGATATATTTGAATTATGTGATAATGGGTGTAATTCAATTACAAGTATAAATAACATCTTGTCAAGATACAATAGACAACTGACCAGCGAATTCTATAATTTATACGTTAGTTTAGTTATGTCGGCCGGATTATGTAATGGACTATGCGATAAAGATACCAAGTTTCTACATATTGTCAAAGACGTTATTTCCGATATGTTTGCCTCTGTGAAATTGTTATAGTATTCAATACAAAATTGAAAAATTGAAATGCTTTTCATTCTAACTACAAAGGACATCTCAAACCAACAATCGTTAAAACGATAAAACTTCAACAACCTTACGATGGCTTTCTCCAAGATTGATTACAGCATGGCCCTGTCAGGCGAACAGATTGCTGCTGGAAACAAGATTGTACAGAGCTTCGGAAAGGTCTCTTGGTGTGTATTGCTTGCTCAGATGCAGAGCGGCAAAACAGGTACGTATCTCTTTGTGGTGGCAGAATTGCTTCGGGTGAAAAAAATTAAAAAAGTGATTATTTTGTGCGGAAACAGTGAAACAGAGCTTAAAACACAGATGATAGAATCAATTCGCGAGTTTGAATACAAGTATCGTACGTATCTGATGGAGTTCCACTCGTTTATTCCAGAACATGACCGCAACCAAATCATCCAAAACATCTTCAAAGCTGGGACAATCATCGTGAAGACTGGTAGCGAGCTGGACTCAAAGCACTCTATTGTCTCCCCGACCGATACAATGCTCATTTGGGACGAATCCCACTACGCTGCTGCCAAATCAAACCGTCCAAACAAGTTCCTGGAGCGGATGGGTATCCATGCAGACGGATCTATTAGCTGTCTTGCTCCGAAAAACAACTATGTGCTCTCTGTCTCTGCAACGCCTTATGCCGAACTTGCTGACTTGTCCGGCGAAAACCAAGAGAAAAAAGTTGTCAAAATGAATCCCGGAAACGCTTACAAAGGGGTTGGGTATTACTTGAAAAACAAAAAAATCATTGGGTTCACAAAGTGGCAGACCAAGCTAACAGACATTCTTTCTGACCAATTTGCTGGAGTTAAAAACAAGTACGGAATTGTTCGGGTTCTTGGAGACAGCAAGATGCAGGAGGCGATTCGGATTGCAACAGAGTGTGGATGGGATTGCAAGACGTTTGATTCGGTCGTGACAGACATTGATTCTATGAACGACCTTGACACTGCGCCGATCAAGAATACCGTCATCTTCATTCGCGGAATGTGCCGCATGGGCAAAGTTGTTCCTAAGCAGCACGTCGTATTTGTCATGGAAACTGCTTCGAAAAGCAATACAGACACATTGCTCCAAGGTCTGCTTGGCCG
>Ga0070744_10000241_pt1 | contig 15259 bp, 21 predicted proteins | sample ColrivemetaGS535_FD_74188 | JGI IMG/M metagenome (GOLD analysis project Ga0070744, IMG submission 74188) | Estuarine microbial communities from the Columbia River estuary, USA - metaG S.535 | ecosystem: Environmental > Aquatic > Marine > Intertidal zone > Estuary | place: USA: Columbia River...
ATTCTATAGTATCTCCACTTTTGGTCGTATATGAGTATGCTATTTTTTGGTTAGCATCTTTTTTCGCAATATTTACTTTTTTGTAGTTTGCCAATATATTGTAAAGCGCTCTTAGGTTTTCGATCATAGTCTCGACATCTGGAGATTTGCTTTCCTCTTCCTCTTCTTCCTCGAATTGATCCAAGAAGCTTAAAAACATTTCAAGTTCTTTTGTCAGCAATTCTTTTGTCCTGTCATCAAGCATATCATCCTTTATGGCCTTTATGTTTTCTATTGCACTTTTGGTAAGGTTTATTATTGCTATTGTTTCAGACCCGTTTTTTACAGCTTCTTTTAGCTCATAGAAAAAGCTATAGAGTATTGTTTTTTGATATAGTTTTTTCTGCTCGTCGTCCAACTTGTACGCAAATCCTTCTGCAGCTATCCTATCGAATTCTCCTTCAAGCCTTACTATCAATGGCTTTATCCTTCTAAGGTTGTTCGCGACCTTGGCTTTTCTTACTAGGTGGTTTATGAATCTTCCTACCAAAGAGTCGTTCCATCCAATATCGTTCTCCATTGGTCCTGAGTTTCCGGCTTCTTTTATCAGGTCTTGGTATAGTCTATTTCCAGATATTTTGGCGTCTCTCAAAAACTCGGATTTTTCGTCCAGTCTTTTTGCGCCTCTCAAAAAGTCATTTCTTTTGATAAGATATTTCATTTAGCTATTTTTGTATTTTGTTTATATATTAAAAACACATTCTCTATTTTAGTCGCATAATTTTGCAGCTTTACTATTTATTTTTTAAAATATATGCTTGTAAAATTTGACAGAACGCAATAAATGTGCTATATTTGTAAAACAAAACAGCAATCTATATGAAAATCAACATAGACGAAATCATCTGCATCAACTTGAAGACTTTAAACGCACAGCAGCTGTTTGCGATATGCGAAACTTATTTTTTAGGATTCGAGATTCTTTATGGAATAAAAATGAGAGGTATAATATCTATGTCTTGGGTTAACCTTAATGACAAAACTCCGGTTGCTGTTATATCGAGCGGCTTCTTTGAGGTGAACTTTCCAAGCATATCAATCGCAGACCAAGAAAAGCTAAAAGCACTAAAACCAATAAAAACACCAAAGATGCCAAAGACCGCGTCAGCTCTAAACAACTACAAAGCGTTTCTTGCAAAAGGATATGACATCAGAACTCTGTCTATGGATTCTAAATTGGCTGCCATCGAAGCTGCCAAGCAAAGAGAAATCGAGATTCAGATACTAAGAGAATCTCTTCCTGTTATCTTCGAAGTAGATGCTATACTAGAGAAGATTTCAGAATACGGAATATCTTCTATAACCAAGGAAGAAAAAGATTTTTTAGACAAACAATCTATATGAGAATCAACATCAATAAAATAATCTGTCTCAATTTGAGAGGGATAAACGCCCAACAGCTGTTTGCCATATGTGAAACTTATTTTTTAGGATTTGAGAGTCTTTATGAGACAAAAATAGAAGGAGAAGTCTCTTTGTATTGGATCAATCATCATGACAAAAATCCAATAGCTTTTTTAATGGATGGCGAATTTGTTATAAACTCAAGATTCCCAAACATATCTATGGCAGACCAAGAAAAGCTAAAAGCACTAAAACCAATAAAAACACCAAAAATGCCAAAGACGGCGTCAGCTCTGAACAACTATAAAGCATTCCTTGCAGAAGGTTATGATATTAGAACTCCGTCTATGGATTCTAAATTGGCCGCAATCGAAGCAGCTAAGCAAAGAGAGATTGAGATTGAGATTCTAAAAGAATCGCTTCCAGTCGTTCTTGAAACAGACGCGATATTGGAAAAGATAGCAAAGCATGGATTGTCTTCTATATCTAAAGAAGAAAGAGATTTTTTAGACAATCTATCGAAATAATCTGCATTTAATGACTGAAGGCCTTGGATATTAGTCCAAGGCTTTTTTATTTAAAAAAATAACCTATTTTTCCTTTAAAAACAAGGGCTTTTAAATTTATTTTTTGGCAAGTTTAAAAAACGCTCGATTAAGCCGCTTTGCGTTTTTTTTATTGCCTAAAATTAAATATATAACATATAAAAAAATATCCAAACATGAGATATCTAGAGATGCGATGCGATGGCAAGACCTTTGTCAACGAGAAAGAAATAAATCAAATACTACAATCTAAAAAATTTTACTGGCTTATAGATTCTGAAATCGATAACGCGATTATTGAGATCAAAAAAGAAACTATAATTTGGCATAGCGGCGACTTCTATTCTGGGAAATGGCGCTATGGCATATTCAAAGGCGGTTCTTTCTATGGAACATGGGAAAGCGGAATTTTCGAAAACGGAATCTTCGACGGAAAATGGATAGACGGAATCAAATTATGAGTGACTAAAAAATAAAAAAAAGTTATGAAAAGGAGAAAACTAGCTCTAAAGTCTGTAGGCAAAAACGATGTTTATAACAACGGCATTGTAAGGGTAACAAAAGAAGAAGGCACTTATTTCTTCGAAATTGGAAACGAGCTTACTAGTGATGTCGCCGAAGCAGTGGCACTTCTGATGAGAAAAGTAGACTGGAATGACAGCATATGGGACATGGAATTAGAAGGCATTAGAACAGACGAGATAACCCCAGAAAAGCCTTTGTTTTGGCTTACAGGCGGATACGCAGAATGGAGAACTCTAGAAAACTACAACAAGCCATGGTGCGACTGCTACTTGGACTTTCAGGAAGAATTTGGAATGCTGATATTCAACATAGTAAAAAGAAACAAAAAGCTGAAAGAAATAAGAAGCTGCTATAGCAAATATTTGAGCCTGCCAATACTCTACGATTTTGCGATCAGCAAGAACATGATAAGATAAAAATCGAAAGCCCATCAAATGATGGGTTTTCCTTTTTAATATATACTCTATGGAAAACAAGACTGAAATATGCAAAAGCCCATGGTGCAAAGCAACCTTTGTCTACTTCGACACAGATATGACTGATATAGACGGAGTCAAATTTCCTCCTAGGACCTGCCCAAAATGCAGAAGCTTCGACACCGAGCTTAGCGGCGGCGTTACCTGGACAGACAAAGAATACGAAGGCGACCGGTTTGATGGCCTTCCGCACGAAACAAAATACAAAGTAACCAATTTTAGATAATGAAAGCACATTTCTTCGACATAGAAACCATTTTGACAATGGACAGCAAAGTTTGGATAGTCGACAGGCTAAGCCCTAAGACGCCTATCGCCAGAATATCCAAATCAGACTTCAACCTCATAAAAAGCGGAATATACAAAAGCCAAAAAAACTCGATATATTTTGGTGGCGCTGCCTATTGGTTTCCAGAAAATCTAATGAACAGCATAAAGATAAAATGCAAGAACCTAAAAGTCGACATCGCAAACCTTATGTTCTCTATGCAAGAGTATATGAATCCTGACATAATAGAAACGCTCGACTATGGCATAAACATAGAAAACTTGTCGCATCTAAAAAACACCAGCGACGACATATACTTTATATGCTCGAAGAACACAAAGGCCAACTACGAAAAGATAATAAGCAAAATGGAAGAAAAGCTTGAAAAGATTGGATTGTCTATAAAGAAATACTATTTTATATCAGATACTTTCTATAATAGAGACTTGGACGATGTCGCTCATAAAAAGACTAGGCTTCTTTTGCAGCATCTTGTTGGAATGAAGACTGAAGGCGACAAGTTTATCGACGAAGAAGTTCAGAAATACGACGAAATCTCCTTTTATGAAGACGACGAAAACACTATTGGCCTTGCGATAGACTGCAACAAGCTTCTTCAGCTTCTTATCGACAACAGCGAATCTTCAATAAAGTCGAAAATAAAGGATGTGCTGAAATCTGAAACAGCTCTTTTTGTTAATTATGTAAGCCCCAACAAGGCAAAAAGATTTTCTGAGACAAGAGTGTCTATCGAATACCACAACCTTATAAAGACGTTCGAAAGATTTTCTTGGAAGAAATAACTTATTTGTTCTTATCTTGCTCTTTATTTAACATTGCCAATTTAATCAATTCGTTCAGTCTTCGGTTATCGGTTATTTCACCTTCGGAACTTTTGCCATCCGTCTCGCTTACTGCTGGCGCCTGTTGTTCTATTTCATCATACCCTAAATCTTTTCTAAGAGTTTTATAAAACTTTTCAAGCTCTGTCTTCTGTCCTGAAAGAAACTTCGCGTTTTCTCTGATTTGTCCTACTGTTTGATTGACTACTTCGTGCATTCTTGCGGAGTTGTCGCCGTTGTCTACTTGTCTCATTTGCGAAAGAAGGTTCTTTCTTGTCATTTTAGTAAGGAATATGGCTTCTGCGTAGACCATCGCGTCTTCCTTCATCTTGCTTTTTATATATGGGTGTTCCTTAAGCTTAGGCACGTCGCCTAAGTATAGGTCAACAAGCGGCTCCAATACGTCCATTGCTTGCTGGCTAGCCACTGTTAGATCTGAGTCGTAGTCGTATATTTCAATCTCGCCTAAATCTGGCAAGTCTTCTGGTCTGGCTAGATGTTTAGAAAAATCAAAGTCTCCGCTCTCTGATTGTATTTCGTCGAACTCGTATTTTATCCTGTTTTTTTCGTTTTCTTCTTTAGACATGCTTAAACATAATTATTTTTGGCCATCTTGGCATCTTCCTTCTCCAAGAAGGTCTTCAGTATTTTGTCTATTAGCTTAGACCTGTTTATAGAATTCTCTTCGCAATACTTTTCGAATTCCTTGTATGTCTCTATATCTATAGAGAAACCTACTTTTAGCTTGTTGATCCCAGACTTTCTTCCCATAGAGTATATATAAATAGAAAAAAGCGTATTTTTTCCACTTTTACGATTTTATATATACATAAAAGAAAAAATAATATATGGCTGTAAAACCAAACGAGACCGAAAGGCAGATGATTTTTACCAGCAAGGTTGTTGACGAGGCCACTGACAAGATAAACGACGGTATTGTAGTAAAAAGGTATCAGAATCCTTGGATGAAGAGTGAGGTCGGTATTAGAAGGGCAGGCGTCTCTTTTAGGATGACTCCTGAAGAGCAGCAAGAATACGTCAGATGTGCACTAGACATACACTATTTTACCGAAAAGTATTGCAAGACGAAAAGAGAAGACGGATCCGTTGGATCTATAACGCTTAGAGACTATCAAAAAGAGATACTAGACAACTTTGTCAACAATAGATTCAACATACTAATGGCGTCGCGGCAGATTGGAAAATGTAATGTGTTGACTACCAAGGTTTTATGTTTATTAATTGATGATTTTGGAAATGAAAAAGAAGTGAATATACCAATGTATAAATTGCTATATATGTTTAATCCTGATAAAACCGTATATGACTATATTAAATTTGGTATTTATAGAGCAATAGATCTACTTACATAACCAACCTGAAAGGAACCCATGACTTTTTAATATATAAATAAAAATAAAATTTATATAATGGAGATTAATGATAATAGAGAAACGGTGACATGTAGGATATGTGGTGAGCAATGTAAACGAATATATGGCAAGCATCTTAAATTCAAACATAATGATATGAAAACTGATGAATATAAAAAGTTATATCCTGGTGCACCAATAATGGCCTTATCGGATAAAGATAAAACCACGATAAATAGCGGAAAGCACATGAAAGAAGAAAAATACAAAAAAATGTTTTCTGATATGTTCAAAGGCGATAAAAATCCTAATCATAAAAGCAACACAACAGAAGATGAAAGAAAGAGTAGAAGCCCCTTTTCTAAAGATTTTATAAAATATGATGGTGTTAAAAATGTTGAAGAACATATAAGCACGTTTGCTAAGCTTGCAATTAAAAATAGAGTGTCTGACACAACGATTGGATATTATATAAATCAGGGACATGATGAGGAAATCGCTAAAATAATGCTAAGTAATAGACAGAGAACATTTAGTTTGGAAAAATGCATAGAGAAGTTTGGCGATATAGAGGGTATTAAGATATATAATAATAGACAGATTAAGTGGCAAAATTCACTTAATTCTAATGGCAACATGAAATGTGGCTATTCTGCGATAAGTCAAGTTCTTTTTAATGAAATAAAAAGAAGAATGGATGGTAATTATAGATATGCTACCAACAACGGCGAATTTAGTATTAATAGAGTTAATGGTGGTATATGGATATATGATTTTGTTGATATTGATAAGAAGAAGATAATTGAGTATCAAGGTGATGAGTATCATGCAAACCCAAAAAAATTCAGTCCAAATGACACACCTCATCCATTCAGAAAAAATATATTGGCATCAGATATATGGATGAAAGATGATGAGAAGAAAAATGCTGCTATTGAAAACGGATATACCATACTATACATATGGGATTCTGAATATAGAGCAGTTTCAGAAATTAAGAAAAATAATATTATTAAAAAATGTTTAGAATTCTTAAAACAATAAAAAGTGTAATAATTAATAGATTATACAAATTAATAGAATTGATAGAAACTCATCAATATAAAAATATTGAACTTGATCAGAATGATGTTTCCAAAAAAATATTATCTTCTATTAAGCTGGATAATATTAAAATAATGACCGACACGGGATTTGAATCTGTATCAGAGATGCATATAACTCAGCCCTTCGATGTATTTAGAGTCGAGTTGGAAAATGGCTATTATTTAGAATGTGCGGATAAACACGTTGTCTTTGATAGTAACCTAAATGAAGTTTTCGTAAAGGATTTATTAATAGGCGATTGCTTATATACTGATATTGGACCGTCTAAGATAATTAAAATATTTAGAAGTGATTACAAGCTTTCTATGTTTGATCTGACGGTAGACCATCCAAACCATAGATTTTACACAAACGGTATTTTATCACACAATACGGTTTCTTCTGCGATTTTCATACTACACACTATATTGTTCAGTAACGACAAAAACTGCATGATCGTTGCCAACAAAGGCGATACCGCTGTCGAGATTGTGGACAAGGTAAAGTCGATATACACTTTGCTTCCTTTTTTCTTGAAGCCAGGTGTCAAGACTTGGAACCAGAAATCTCTTACTTTTGAGAATGGCTGCAGAATAAAGACTTCTGCTAGGTCTAAGACTCCTGCGATTGGTTTTACCATTGACCTTCTTTACTTGGATGAGTTCGCGCACATTCCTTCGAATATCATCGAGCCATACTACACCGCTGCGTTTCCGACGGTTTCTGCGGTTCAGAACTCAAAGATCATCATTACGTCTACTCCAAACGGGATGAACTTGTTCCATAGATTGCTGACTGACGCCGAAAGGCCGGACGGGGATCCGATGAAGAACAACTACAAGCCAATGAGAGTCTACTGGTATCAGGTTCCGGGGAGATTCGTTACCTATATAAGGCTAAACAACCACAAGCTATACGAGCATGGCGTCACCAAAGACGACATATTCGCGCTTGTTCAGGAAAATTTTGGCTCGCTTACCAAGACAAAGATGGTTTTCGACTTGGACCAGCAAAAAGACGTCATACATGTGTTCAACAACGAGAGCTGCACTGACGAGCAGGTAAAGTCGATGCAATTCATAGACAAGAACGGCTTCGAGACTTCTATATTGGCGGTCGCCGAGATGACTACTTGGAAAGACGAGGCGGTAAAGGATATTGGCGGAGAAGACGCGTTCAACCAAGAGTATGGCCTTAGGTTTATCAACTCAAGCAAGTCGCTTTTGAACGAAGCTATAATAGATGAGCTTCTAAAGTCTAAAAAGAACTATATACACGAAGAGATTTTCGAGTTCAAGAACAAATTAAGATTTTCTTACGACGACCTTAAATGGATCGACGACGACGAGGCGCATATTCCTATGAAGAGAAAGGAATACAAATATGTGCTGTCTGTCGATATATCGGAAGGATTAGGTCAAGACTACTCTATCATCAACATATTCAAGATATCAGAAAAGCCAGTTTCGCTGATAGAATCGCAAAAGCATAAATACAAGTCTATAGTAGATTTCTTTAGGCTTGAACAGGTCGGGCTATACCGAAACAATTTCGTTTCTGTCAAGCAGCTTGCTGAGCTTCTCTATTTGATAGTGTTTGAATACCTAAACCCAGACAACGTGAAGGTCGTTCTCGAGCTAAACAACTATGGCAATACGCTTTTGGCCGAAATGCCGCATGTGTTCGACGGCAACAACAGCTATGGCTCTTCTGTTTTTGTAAGATACAAGCACAGAATCGACTCGACCGAAGAAAAGGTTGGATTGAAAGTAGGCGAAAACAAGAACATGATGGTAAAAGACTATCAAGAGCTTATGTATAGCAAAGGCTTCCATATAACCAACGAAGACAACATCAGAGAAATAACTACCTTCGTAAAGCATGTCACTACTGCCGGAAACGTAAGATACGCCGCCGACGTAGGACATGACGATACTGTGATGACCGTGGTCAACACGACTTCTATATTCTCAAAATCGGAATTCAAAGAGATGGTGGAAGAGTGGGGAAACAAGTATAGTCCAAAAGAATTCATGTCCTATGTAAACGACTGCATGAAAAACATGGACTATGTAGAGGGCGTAGACTATGGACAGCTTCTTAAAGTCAGAAGGCAAGTGATGTCGCGAACCAAGATTTCTAGCTCTGCAAACAACAACACGAATGGAATAAACTGGTTCAACCGAAATTAAAAAACCCGCAAACGCGGGTTTTTTTAGTTTGCTTCCATCGTGACTGAAAGTCCGGCAGTCTTAAGCTTTTCTTTCATTGTGGAGATGGTTTCATAGTCTCCGTATTTTACGTCGCACTTTCCTCTGAAATGGACTATGTGCGCGCATTGGTTTGCTTGCTCTTGCTCATGTCCGCAGATTTTGACGAGACATGTTATTACCCATTCAAACGAATTAAAATCGTCGTTGTGTAGATCGAGGCGATACGGCTTTGAAAGTATCTCTTCAACCCTTGATTCTACTTGTTCTTTAGTCTTTCCCATATTGCTGTCTTTTTTTTTGGTATATATAATTTTATTATATGCTAGATCCTTGAATGGTTTTAGAGGTTTTGTTGACTACGTCGACTATCGTGCTTTTGATGTCTTGCTCTTTTGCCCACTCCGCGAATTTTGGAAGGTGCTCTTCTCTGTCGTCATAGAAGATTAATTCTTTTACTCCTAGCTTTTCTATGGTTCTTTCCAATAGATTGCATTTGAATATAAAGGTGTCGCTGCCCCAGTTTAGGTGAACCTCGTCGAATTCCATGTTGTTGTCTCTTAGAATTCTCTCGACGTTTTCTCTCATCCCCGGAACTTTGTCTATCCTGCCAGTCGCCAATATGACATATGCATCCGTGTCTGCCACTGCTTCAAGGTATTTTTTGTAGGTCCATTCGTTTTTCGGTATACTGAATATCTCGCAGTCTATAGTCTCTGGTTTTCCCCACCATCCTACATGCGGCCATTCTTTTCCTGTCTTTTCTTTCCATTCTATCTTTCCTTCTTCTGGCATAGGAGTGTGGAATAGCGTGTCGTCAAAGTCAAAGCAGATAAGCCTTTTATATTGTGTCATTATAATCTGTTTATTTTTATACAAATATATATATAATATTTTGATTCAAAAAACAAAATTGAATAAAAAAATCAGGCGTATGGCAAAATTTTGATATATAATTAAAATAAGAAAAAAATTATGAAAATAGATCTTAAAAAATCACTCTTGTATTTTGTCTTTGTATGCTTGTTGGCTTCTTTGGCTATCAACTTTATAGGATGGGATAAAGAAGCATTGCAAAAGCTAGAAGAAAAAAATATTTTGCTTGAAAAGACTAGAGATTCCTTGAATATAGTCAATCAAGATCTTAAAAAGGACTTTGACGCTAGACAAGATTCGATAGAAAAGCGAAACTTGGCCATAATAGGTCTGAAAGCTCAGATAGCTGCTTCCAAGAAAGAAGCAAAATCTTATAAAGACCGAGCCGACCGCGACGCGAAAGATTTGGAAGAAACAAAAAAAATGGTGGATTTTTTAAGAAGAAATCCAATCAAAAGAGATGACAAAGAACTTATCGACTCTTTCAAAAACAAACTTAAAATGCCATGAAAATAATATTTTTCATTATTGCGACTATGATTTCTCTTGCGTCGGTCTCTCAGGAATACCCTAAGATCGAGCTTAACAAAAGAGGAGAAAAACTTGTTGTCTTTACTCTGGAACAGGCACAAAAGATAGACAACGACCTAGAGATATTAAGCCTATTGGAAAAATCAAGCATTCAATGCGATAGCCTCAATCTTTCCAATGCTAGGACAATCGAGGCACAGGCTCGACAGATAGAATTTCTCGACAAAGGAATAATGTCGCTGGAAGAGCAGGTCAAGGACAAAGACCTTCAGATAGAAAACATATCTACACGATTTAAAAACCTAGAAAAGAACAATAAGATATGCGACGAACAAAAGACTATCAAAGAGCGTCAGATATCAAAGCTTAAGCTCGACTTGAAAAAAGAGAAAGCCAAGAGCTGGCTTCTTGGTGGAAGCGGAATAGCGATTGGCATATTGGCGATTTTAATAATTCGATAAAAGTGAAAAAAACGATATTTTTTACTTAATATATAACTATATAAAAAATTAAAACAAAAAATGAAACATATCAGACAATTTGAAAGTTTTAGAGTTCTAAAAAACAGAGAAGAGATAATCAGCGAGGCTGTTCTTCAAGTAAACGATATCTACAAAGTTAAAACTATGATTGACATTCCTCAATCTCTTATCAATTCTTATGTTAAGAAAGTTAAAGACACTACAGGAAAAAACCTTCGCCAATTTTTTGGTGATGTCGACATCGCTGAAGAAATCGTTAAATACATCACGCTTAACAATACAGATGTTGAGAAAATTCCAGGAAACGCTTTAATGGGTGGTGCACAGGGTCAAGTACAGGCTCAGCCACAAGCTCAAGGTCAAGTAGAGACTGAAGGCGAGGCAGAAACACAAGCTCAGCCACAAGCTCAGCCACAAGCTCAAGAAGAGGTTCAACCACAAGCTCAAGAAGATGAGTTTGAAGAGCCACAAGCTCAAGAAGAATCTCAAGAAGAGGGTCAAGAAGAATCTCAAGAAGAGGGTCAAGAAGAATCTCAAGAAGAAGCTCAAGAAGGAGAAGAAGAAGCTCAAGAAGGAGAAGAAGAACTTCCTGCTTAATCAAAATACTAGAATCTAGAAATTAAAAAACTCATCAGAAATGATGAGTTTTTTATTTAATATACCTTATAAAACACTTAAAGTTATTTTAAAACTTTGGCTTAGATGAAAGTTCTACCATCAATGTGGTTATCAAACTTTAATATATAAGGTAAAATTAAAGAATATTATGAAAGTTTGTTGCACATGTAAAGAAGAAAAGACATTTGAATTATTTGGAAAATTAAAATCAAGTAAAGATGGTTATAGACCAGTCTGTAAAGATTGTAGAAAAGTTTATTCTGAAAATAATAAAATTAAAAATAAAGAATATAAACAAAAATATTATCATTTAAATAAAGAAAAATGTAATGAAAAAAGTAAAAATTGGTATTTAGAGAATTTAGATTTTAAAAAAGAATATGATAAACAATATGTTTCAATTTATAAAGATAGAAGAAATGAGGTTTCTAAAAAATGGAGGATTGATAACATTGAAAAAATAAGAGAATATAAAAGAAATTATTATCACACGGTTGTTGTAAATGATCCTGATAAAATGATTAGAATCTCTACAAGATCTTTGGTGAAAAGATTTTTGAAAGTTAAAAATTCCACAACAAATGAAATAATTGGATGTTCATATGAATATTTAAGAAAATATTTAGAATCTAAATTTCAACAATGGATGACTTGGAGTAATCATGGTTTGTATAATGGTGAATTAAATTATGGTTGGGATATAGATCATATAATCCCGTTATCATCTGCAAAAACAGATGAAGATGTGATTAAATTAAATCATTACACTAATTTACAACCACTCTGTAGCAAAATCAATAGAGATATAAAACGAGATAAATTAAATTTTGATATTTAATATATACTAAATGAGATACCTAAAAACATTTGAAAGCCATAGCAGCAAAGACATTCTTATTATAGTCGATGTTCAAAAATCATTCCATGATTTCTTTACTGATAATTATGTTAACGAATTAAAAAAATATTGCAATGAGTTTAGTAAGGTATATCAAATATGGGATAATCACCATCTTGGAAAGAACGTCGACAAAGACTATCTATATGACGAAGATCCAGAGATACCAGTTCACAAAGACCTTTATCATTTTCCTAACCAATCAGACTTGATCGAAAAGAGGTACAATTATGACGTAGACGCGGATTTTTACAAAAACGTTCTTGATTCTAATACCTATGAAGAAGTGAAGTCAAAAGAAGACGCAAACGAGCTAAAGAAAGGCGATTTTTTCCCTACAAAAGAAGGAACTCTTATTGTATATGTTGGAAACAACCATATTTGGTACCATATGCCAAAAAAGCTGCATGAGCTTTTTACCGAAGTCGCTCAAGCGCAAAGCATAAACGAGAAAATGAAAGAAGTAAACGACGTCATTCTTGTTGGCGGTGCCGATGGTGAGTGCCTTGAAGATGTCGAGACGGCTGCTGAATCAATGGGCGTTAGATTGAAAAGAAACGAAAGATATATTTATTCATCGACAAATTGTCCAATAAAATAACATTAGATATGCCGGCAAAGTCACAGCAACAGCTAAAATTCATATTCGCCATGCGAAGAAAGTATGGATCCAAGAAGAGTGCCCCAAAGAATATGAAATGGTTATTCGACAAAGAATGGACGGATGTCAGATACAAAGACCTTCCTAAGAAAAAGGTTCGCAACTATTCGGAATTTTTGAAAGAGTTCTATTTAGGCGACTACTAGATATACGTCCAAGTCTTTTATTTGAAAGAAGACTTCCATATATTCTTGATGTCTTTCAGGATCCTCAAAGAAGGATACCGTCAAAGTATAGTCTATTCCGCTTATTTCAGGAATATAAAGGCCAATCTGCTGCTTAAGATCAGATTCTATCGTGTCGGACGACAGCCTTGTTTGATGCAGGTAGTATGGCAAGTCTCCTCCAAATTCTGTGTCGAAGAAGACTTCGCCTTTGTTCGTGAACAGGATCATCTCCCATTTTTGAACTATTACCCTTATTACGTCGTCTTCTATTAGGTCCAAGCTTCTGAATCTTGGGTGTCCTGGGTATCCTAAGTAAAAGTCCGTGAAGTTAAAATTCATAGTTTAATCGATATTTTTCATTTGTTACGTTTTTTATACATAAACTATATATAAAAAAAAAGAGAACCTTTTAGTTCTCTTTCAGAATATCTCTAATCTTTCCTATTATCGTCATGCCCAATACTATTGGGTCTGTGTTTGTTTCTAGCCTGCTCGCGTAGTCTGCGATTACATAGTTGCATTCGAAAAGCTTGTCCACGCTTTTGTTGTTTTCTATCGACCAGTCTATGAAAGGCTTGCCTAATAGCTTTATCATCGAATCGATTTTTTCCGCGCCAAAATTCGACATCAAGAAGTGATAAACGCTTTCGTAGTCTCCTCCTTCGTAGACAAACTTGTATAGGTCTGCCTTTACTTTGCTCGATACGTTGCTAGCACCGCCGCTTACTTCTCCGGTTTCTAGAAAGTCCTGCACTTCTATGAGGATGCTTCTGAAATCGGGAAACTTCTTGTTTATTATATGGCCCAAGCTTTCTTTGGACATCTCTCTTTCTTCTTTTGGAAGTATAGTGTTTTGTATTCTTTTGTATAGCTCGGTTTTTAGATGCCTTTCTTCTTCGGCGTCCGCGCAATCAAAGTTTACGGTCTTTATCCTAGACTTAAGCCCGTCGGATATTTTGTTGATGTGGTTTGTGGTGATTATAAACCTTACACTGCTGTTGTATTTTTCGATGAAGGCTTTGAACGCGTCTTGGAATTGTGGAGAAACTCTTTCGAACTCGTCAAGGAATACGTATTTTATGTCAGAAGATGACTCAAACATAGGTGTGAACTTGCAGAAATTCTGTATCTCTTCTCTAAGAACATCGATAGAAGTGTCCAAAGAGCAGTTCAGCTCTAAAAAAGGAGTCTCTTTGCTGTATTTTCCGACGAGTATCCTGGCCAAGCTAGTCTTTCCTGTTCCGTAGTGCCCGTAGAATATGTAGTGCTGGCTGACTCCGTTCTCGAACTGCTTTTTGATTCTAGGAAGAAGTATTATATCCTCTAGGCTTTTTGGCCTCCATTTTTCCCAAAGCAATAGTTTTTTTACTGACATATTAAAAGTTTTTTACACATGATATATTGTTGGACAGAAAGAAAGTTTATTTAATATATAACGATATGATTGGAGACAAGTTTAATTTTGAAGACGTCTTTTTTAGAGATCTTACCGTTTGCGTTTTGGATACTCTAGAAGGACAAATAAAGTGGACCAACCGATTCACTTCTGGCGACATGTTCGTTCAGGTTCCTATATACTATTCTCTTACAGGAGACGAAAGGTTTCTATTGGATTCTTTCTCTGACGACATCGTCTCTGAAAACCGGTTCATAGAGCTAAACACAGACTTGATACCGAGAGGACATCTTACTATGACTGGATTCAACATAAAGTCTGACGAGTTCGCCAACCCAAATGTTTGGCTTAGGATGGTCGTAGAAAACGAGGTCGAGATAAGAAAGGTTCTTTCCAAGGTAAGGGCGGTTCCGATAACAGTAAACTACGACTTGGAAATAACTCTGTCTAGCGAGATCGACACTTTCAAATGCAGCCAGGCCATATTGGACACGCTATGGATCTACAAGTTCATGTATTTTGAGCACAACTTCATGAACATCGACGCGGTCTTGCTAATGCCTGATTCCAACAGCATAGAGATGAGCAGAGAAAAAAACTTGACGAGCGACAACAACATCAAGCTCAAATGCTCTTTTACGGTAGAGACATACTATCCTGCTTTTAGAAGAGACAGAATAGTCGCCGATGGATATCCTAGAGAATACGGATCAGGAATGAAAGACGGAAACGGATTCGCGCTAACTGGCGGAGTATCGGACTATTTCGAGCAGCCAAAGAATGGACAGCCTTGGATAAACGGACCGTTCAATCCCAACAATCCATTGCCTGGCTACGGCCAGACTGGCAGCTTCTACAATACAGGATCAAGCGCCAACGCCTCGGATATCTACGGAACTTTCGCACAAGACGGATACGCCAT
>Ga0070744_10000245_pt1 | contig 15207 bp, 29 predicted proteins | sample ColrivemetaGS535_FD_74188 | JGI IMG/M metagenome (GOLD analysis project Ga0070744, IMG submission 74188) | Estuarine microbial communities from the Columbia River estuary, USA - metaG S.535 | ecosystem: Environmental > Aquatic > Marine > Intertidal zone > Estuary | place: USA: Columbia River...
CTAAGATTTCCCCGATCTCCCAGAGATCCGGCCCGGTCTCGACCCAGATTCCCACGGTCCTGACAAAGTTATTAACATCTTGGAAATTTCTGGTGTAAAGTGGTAAAAAGTGGGAATTTGTGGTAAGAGTTCCCAAGATCCCTCTGCCTCGCCAGGCTCTCTAAGTCTCCGCCCCGAATCTCCGCCTCCTATGCACCCTATTGGGCTGGGTTTCTTTCGCCTCGCCGCACACCTAGTATTCTATGGGGTTCTCTATGTCTTCTCTCTGCCTATAAGAGACGGAACCTTATTAGCTTATTCCATTTGGAGGCCGGGTTTGCCCTAGGGTTTGGTGGGAAAAAGCCCTCGGTCCTGATGAGATATATAAGTCATGAAGAATCTAAAGTCATTTAAGTTATACGAAGGGGATTGGTGGGACAACGATTCCAACGCTCCCTGGAACCGCCCAGATGATCCTGATCCGATTGCGGGGAGGGAGTACTCCGAAGCCCAAAGGGATTTCGTGGTGCTGGGCATCCCTGGTGATGACGCGTTGTTAAAGAAAAAAAGCGACGGCTCCCTATGGGTTTTGGACACAACCGATATCGCGGATGACTATGATGACTACCTCTACTACTACCCTCAGCGTGATGATGATGAGAGTGAAAGGGCTGAGGGCTTTGAGGACGAGGAGTACGCCAGCATCGCCACAACAGCCCATAGGCATAATAGCATCCCGCTACAAAACCCAGAGGGCAAAGGCGCTTGGGACGAAAGGGATGGCACGGTGAGGTTGTTCAAGATTGACCTAGAGCTGGCCGAAGAGTTAATAGAGGACTACGTGAACAACAGCAGGAGAAGGGATAGGAGATACGCTCTCAGCACATCTAAGATGGACGAGTACAAAAGGGCCGCTAGTATCCTGTCCAAAGCCTTTCCTGAGGCTTAGGTTAAAAGGGTTAAAGCTAACCCCGCTGTCACAAATATAAACATTAACCCCGGGGATAAAAAATATTTCTGGGGTTTTTTTGTGAGTCCACGTTCCCAACCCTAGGCTTCCTAATTCTTTCCAAACATAGTATGATGATAAGATACTAACTATAAAGTTCGCGTTTTATTTTTTTTCCCCGTAATTTATTCTTATCTTTATGAAATAAATTTTAAAATAAATAAAAAATGATTACACAAATTAAACAAGTTGGAATGGATTTTCCTAAGAAAAGTATCAAATCAAGATTTTGGTCAATCGATGATATCAAATTAATGAAACAGATCATCACCGAAAAAATGGGCATGGGTAAAACCAGAATAGAAGCTATGAAGGCAGCGGCTAAACATTTTAATGTCACCACTAATGCGGTAAACATAAAATACAATAGGGTGTGTGCAGGTATAAACAGTTCATATACTAAGGACACCACAAAAATTCCGGTTGTAAGAAAATCGAATCCCACTTTTAAAAAGAAGATTAAACAGAAACATTTAACTGAACCCCAAACCTTTGTTTTTAATATTACAGGCATTAAGGTGGATCTTAAGAATAATAAACTTATAGTTACCATATAACAACATGATAAGCCGTAAGGAGGATATCCCTAGGATGAAGGAGACCTCGCAACTCGAGAGAGAACTGAGATCAGTGCTTGCCAACTCGTTTGACAAGGCCGAGTCTATAGATCAAATGATGAGAATTATCAAGGAGGATAGGGAAGCCGCCCTCTTTGAAATTGGAACCTTTGTTATATCTCCCAGGGATTCCTCGTACAGCAGTCAGGTCAACTATGTTCAACTAATGCGGAACCGGATTAAAAGCTAAGCCATGAGAATCGGGATCACTGAAATTAAAAGACCTGCGGTAGACTCTAAAGAGCTGGAACCCGTCGTAAAAGACAGCGGGCAGGAAAAGAAGGTGACGGCTAAGAGACCTAAGAGGAAAAGGGTGAGTACATAGTATGATGCTAACATACTCACCCGCACCCCCGGATTATTTTTCGGGTGTGCTCTATAATATATAAGGGGTTAAACTTAGAACACTTAGAACTATGAACGAAACCATATCATCGAAAACAAAGAGGGTACTAGGATATCTGGCTCTCTCAGTATTTTTAGCCGGAGGATGTATATCCCTGGCATCCATGGAAATGAATCCCACCAGGTGGCCGGGTGTTTGCCGACCCATCTTTGTGCTGGTCTCATTCCTTTTCTTTCAATGGCTCTATAAGGATAACAGATCTACTCCAGAGCAGGATGAGATTATTAAAAAGTTTAAAGAGTTTAAGGCATGCAAGAAAGCGGATAAGGATAAGGATAAGGACTACTACCAAAGAATGGAGTAAGGGTGCGTAACTTTAACGAAAAAAATGCTTAGCTAAATTTTTATTCCCCGTATATAATTATTATGTTTACGATACGGAACAAGCAGTCATACTTAAAAAAGATCTACGCTCTAGCATAATCGGTGTAATTATACTAAAGGGGTTTAAAGGCTTAAACCAATTAAAAACAATTAAATGAAAAGAGTAATTATAGATGATATAGAGTACGATCTTTTAAATAAAGATCCTATGACTTTTGCGGATTCTAAGTCCTTATGTAAAGATGGATGGAGAATAGCTACGATACCAGATCTAAAGAAGCTTTGTGAAAAGTACTACGTCAAGGGAAATAAAATTAATTTAGGAGGAAGGCACTTTAAGCCAAAGATGTACTGGACTCCTGGTATGTCAGATATGAGAGGAGGAGCTATTGTACATTCAAATGATGGAGAGGCATGTACGCTTTACGTTTTTGATTTGAATTGTGGATGGTACATAGGATTACACGATGGGAAGTTTCACCTTATACTAGTTAGGGATTTAAAGGCTTAGGATTGCAATACATCCAGAAACCGCGGTCAACGTTCCCGCGGTTTTTTTGTGGGGTTTGTTTTTCCCTTTTGGTAAATAAAAAGTTTTGAACATTTAGCAAAAACGGGTTTTATTTCAGAAACGTTTTTTATTCCCGCGGGTTTTTATTATTTTTGTACTAGTATTCATAATAGAAAGGAATGCTATGTTTAATAAAAAATAAAAAAATGACAGAAAAACAAAGATGTCTTTTTAGCGAGATCCTTATTTTGCATCTAGAATTTAATTTAGAGCAGGACAGTATCAAAAAATGGAACTTAGTTAAAGAGTTAAGACAAAAGAAAATTAGTCTCCGCCGTTCCATGGGTGTGGCTAACTACGAACAACTTTTAATTAAAGGCAGAAAAGTTTATGGTATAAAGAATAAAAGAAAGATGTAAAATTATTATCAAAAAAGTTTCAATAATATTTTTTTATCTCGATCCGTAATCTTATCTTTGCATTATAACCAACAGTCAACTATGAGAACAATAACCCTACTTAAGTATTCAGAACTTTCTGAATTGGCCAAGACCACAGCTATAAAAGCGGTAAGAGAGAATATAGAAGAGGATCAAGCACGTGATGCTTACGACTGGGCTATTGATGATTGCTCTCTCTTCGAACCACCCCACAAAGAAATGGTGGCTCTTCTTGGCGGGGATTATTATGAGCGCAACAGCCATAATGGATATGGGCAATTTGTTTTCAAGAATAACCGAAAGGGTATAGAGTTTGATGACTATAATCGAGATGTTCAGATTGCCACCGCACTAGAGATCACCAACCCCAAAATGTTTAAGATCTGGTTGGGGGTACCAGAAATATTCCACCACATAGGAATAGAGATACTAGACCATAACGGAAGGACAGTTATCGAAATGGAAAATCCTTTCATAAGCGAAGACCCCCGCCACGAGGTGATGAATAGTATCATCGAGAGCGCCTCGGAAAAGTTCGAAGCACACGTAGAACAAATAGCAATAAGAATAGCAAAAGGAATAGATGATTACTTCTCAGACGAAAACATAGAGCAGAAGATAGAGGACGGGCTAGATTATGAATTTGCTGAAGAGGGTCACATTATAAACATTTAAACCAAACATAAGATGAAAGATCAAGAAACCACACCACGCCCATTAGAAGTGTTAGTACAGGAGTTCAGAAACTCGGTAGGCAACTTCGTAACATTTAACCGTAGCATGAATTCAAAAGAGCGAACCATGTTTAAAGGATGGTTAATCCAATTAAGGGCAAACCCCTGGGGAGCGTAATGAGAACGTATATAGAGACCAGCACAAAAAACAGATTTGCTACCCGGTTCATGGCACTGGACTCCCACGTTCCCACCTCTGAGTACGTTTTAGTTAGCAAACATTCTCAAGGAGACGGTTGGGTAATAGTCACTCACTATCGAGAATCAAATGAAGGGTTCGAGGATCTTGGAACCAAGAGAATCACGGAGAGCGAGTTTATGAAAACATACACCCCTCACTGTGACTATGAGAACACCACGATGGGAGTGTTTGCCGACACCTTTCAGGAGAGAAGAGATGCCAGAAACAATTACGTGGCCAGCCCCACCGTCGTTCCCGCGAAGGGCGCAAGAAAAATTTCGCAGAAAGAAAAAGTGGATTTGAAAACAAGATATAAGGTTTAGATGAAAACTTTCCCTCTTTTTGTAGTAGAATACATATAGTGAATTAATTATGACAGCGATAAGATTTGTATGTACCACCGATAATAAAGCATCACACGAGGAGATTAAGCGAAGGCTTTACTCTGCTAGGGGTGCGTTAATGAGAGAGAAAGTTTACAGCGACACCTCAACAGAATTTCGTTCAGAAATGGAAATGATGTCAGAGGGAGGTACTTTATATCGTGAAGTGAAAGAGTTAGGGTTAAGTAAAACAATCTATATAAAAGAAGGATAACTATGCACGACGACGAAGACGACGAAGGTTATGATGAAGAGATCAATAACGAGCTTAAGAAGCAGTTCATTGAAAGATCTAAGAAAGAATTTGTAGCGGGATGCTATGATGCCTATGAGTTGTTAAGCACAAAAGGTGAAGGAGCTATTCAAGGGGCAAGTCCCAAGGAGATTCAAAGGGCTATTAACCGTATGATGGCGCTATTCGTTATTAAAGAGGAGTATGAAAGATGTCAGTTTCTTAAATCATTTGTGGGTAAGCATATGCCTGGATTTGAAATCACCCCAGATAATACTGTACAAAAGGAACTATCTTTATAAAAATTAAAAATTAAAAATTAAAAAATGAAAAATCAGATTACCCTCTTATGCCTTGTATTAGTCCTTTCGGCTTGCAAGACAACCAGCGGTCCTGCGGGCCAGCCAACGAAAAGACACAGGGAATTTCCCGGAAATAATTTTGCAGAATTTGCACAACCCACAAATCTAAGGGATACATTGTATCTGTTAAAGGATGACGCTATGTCAAAACTCACCATTAAGATTTGGGAATTGGATACTATTAAAGTAAAGCCAAAGATAGTTATGGTTACCAAAGAGGAGATGATTTGCATTAAAACCAGATGCAATAAAAAGAAATAAAAAGAAATAATGATTACAGATCCAAAGACAGAAGCTCTTCTACAGAACTACAGAAAAGAAGTTGAGAAGACTGCCCGAACAATTTATCTTCAGGCCATAGCACTTAAGAAAGAACTAAAATCCTCTATGATTAACCCAGAGGACAGGTTAATAATTCTAATGCACAGTATTAGCATACTGACAACCGAAGAGAAAGCTGGTGATAAAAACCAGTAAATAAACTATGAGTTATAAAAGCACCTTACTCAGAATGATGCGGACTCTTAGAAAAACCATTATCATTCGGGGAGAATCGAAAAGACGGGGTGGAACGTCGGCAAGGCACCTAGCCAGAGACGGTAGATTATTAGCCATAAAAACAGAGAAGGAGAGGATTAGAGAAGACCTGGTTAGAAGCTGGGGTTTAGGTGAGTTAACTAAGCCCACCGCAGAAGAGTACGAAAGATTCTTTCTCTACTACCATCATCTACCTTGGAGCTATTTATTAGAAATCAAGAAAAAGTATTGGAACACGTAATATATAGAACATAGCCCAATTTTCAAAACTAAGGAGCGTGTTCTAAAAAGCACCTCCTTTTTTATTGGGTTTTATTTTTTTATCACGGGAATATATATTATCTTTGTAAATATAACCAACAGCCAAACCATGAAATACTACGGAATAGCAGATGCACACGGATTAGAAAGTTTCACACCAGTTACTTTCAATGCAGCAATAGAAGGATTCGAAGTTGATCCTAGAGAGCTAAGCATGATGGTACTAAGAGCAAATGCCAACAGACACCGTCACGCAGTCGTCTATCAGGTAGAGCTACCGATCCCAGCATGCAGAGAAATAAATGCATTTATTAAAGCTGGAGAATTTGAGCAAGCTTTAGTGAAACTTAAGGAGGAGTCCACTAATATAATGCTAGCCAGATCTCCTGGAGCGGAGAAGAGCTGGAAATTAATACCTAACCCGGATCTAGATCCATTTAGCTAAAATACAATATGTCAGAAGTAAAAGTAACAGACAACTACAGAACTAACCCTCTAAGCTTAAAGCCGGGGGGATCCACGGTAAAAGCCATTCACGAAAAGGGAAAGGTTTTCGTTTATGATAAAGTAAAAAGCCCAGGAGCTTATATCAAACGTATAAACACCGATTCTAAAATAGAAGAACATGGTGCCATCGTGGAAATACTAATCAACGACATATCTGTCTGGACCAGCGGTTCCGGCAGACAGCCTTGGGAGATTTAAAAAAAAAAATAATTAAGATGAAAAAGAATTTAATAAAAATATTTAAAAAGATCTCCGAAGGATCATTAAACACAGGAGGCACAATTGCAATAGCAGTTGCACTAGGCGCATTGGTCTTAGCGGTATTTGCGTTAATCCCAATGTTACTTATCTGGGGTTTACAGTTAATGGGATTCGGAATCACAACATCATTTAAAAGTTATATTGGGTCAGTCCTAATATTAACTTATTTAAGTTATTCAAGGATAGGCTTGGGTAAGGCATCTAAAGAGGACTAATATGAAAACGCAGGATCTGCATAGCAATCAGAGTAAGCTGGTAAACGATATCGTGATGAGGGATTCACTTAATGAATTTATTAGCTCCGCGGATCTTAATATTCTTTGTGGTCTTGGATACTTGATGCTTGATAAGAATTGGAAAGAGAGTGAATTGGAAATGGATTTAGGTTCAGATGCCATTGAGACTCTTTTAGATGAAGCCGAAAGCATGGATTATACAAAGCTTAAAGAGGTTTACACACACTTAAAGACACAGAAATTGGTTAAGTAGTTTGTTTGGTTACAAAGCAATTAGCCCTCGACTCAAAAGGTCGGGGGTTTTTTGTGGGATTTGCTTAAACCCAAAAACGTATGCAGAGCGCGGGAACGTTGACAGCGGTTCCGCTCTATGCATCATCCGAAACTTTCACACGTTTTCTGTCTATAACATACGTATAAAATCTATAAAATTATGAGCAACAAAAAAGCAACAGCTGGTAAAATCAGCTACGAACAAAAAATGAGTGTTATTGCTTCAAAGATCCGTAGAGGAGACCAAGCAATTATTTCTGCTAAAACTGGATATGCTTCAAGCACAGTGAGCGAGGTACTTTCGGGTAAGTATTCTAACGTGAACATTGTTAACCAAGCATTCAAAATGGCCAACCCACGTAAAGCAGTTACCTCTTAATTACTAAGCACAACTACTTCTAAAATCCTAAGATAATTTTCTTAGGATTTTTTTTGTGTTTTATTTTTTTATCCCGATCCTGTTTCTTATCTTTGTGTCATAACCAATTAAAACAAATATCTTATGTCAACGCAAGAAGCTAAAAAGAAAAACCAAGAGACACTTAAACTTTTAAGAGCAGAAGAAAAAAAGCTTGAGAAGATAGAAAAATCAGTTTCTGAATTGAAAGATTCTTTGCGTAAAGAATCTAGCAGATTACGTGAACAAATAGAAAAATTAGGATATGAATCGTATGGAAATGGTAATATAGTTAGGATAGGTGATACCGCTTATTCTTTAAATTACTTGGGAGAATTCCTACATGGTTTGCGACAAAACGAATACAATGAATTAGATTTGTATGATGCAGTTGATCAAATCATTTCCCCTTTAAAAAAGGAATCGCATTTAGGTTTTAAGATTGATCAACAGATAAGAATCAAACAAGAAGGTCCAGTTCCATTTAGGTATGCTAGTTCTTCATTCTATTTTCCCGCTGGTGTAGATATAGTAGAACCCGGGGGTAGCCATTATGTTTTAGGGGTAAGTCCGCCCGAAGAAATAAAAAATCCTATTGTAGGAAAAACAATTGTACGTTTTTATAAGGACGGAAAGGTATTAGTTAAATATCATATGTCAAGAAGCGTTTACAGATATTATGAGGTAGTGGATCTTTCAAATTATGAGAGCTGCTCACATTTAGAATGGGATGAGAAGAAAGGGATGGGAAAATCTTTTGCCGAATACCTAGAAGCTAATGGTTTAACAGAAAAAATCGAATTCGAAGATAAATTTGGATTTAGAGTGGGTGAGCCCATTTATTTAAAGTCACACGAAAAAATAATTCTAAAGAATCCGACAATTAGCGATGAAAAATTTGAACGTGCTCTAGGAAAAGATTTATATTTCATGCAGTCTTTTCATGTCAAAAGTAAAGGTATTAAATCTACTGGATGTTGCGAGTGGAATGTCTTTGGGTTTGTTGGCGACAAGGTTTTAGTGAAGTGTAATCAATATGGAGCATACAAACATTTCGAATTGTTACTCCCCGAAGAGATTGGTTTAATTATTGATCTTGACTATAGACTAAAGAAAGAAAAATATTTTGATAAAATTACCGAAGATAAGAATGGGAATATATCTAAAATAAAATAGGGAAACATTTTTTTATCCCGATACTGTTTCTTATCTTTGTATTATAAACCAACTAAAACTATAATTATGCTAATACTTATCATGGGCAGCTCAGACGGTGACACTTACCAATTAAGTGATAATCTAGAAGTTCTTAAAAAGAAATTCGATAGAGAGAAAGAAAGCGAATTCTGTAGCCGTCTTATTCTAGCTAAGGTTAAACAAGATATTGAATTCGGATTCGGTTCTCGAGGGGATTTCTTTGCGGAGGAGGTAATTGAGGAATGGAACTCTATTCAGGACTACAAAGAAGAGGAATGGGACTCTGAAGACAATAATAATTTAATCCGATTGGAAAGAGGAGAATAATTTTTTTATCCCGATTAGGAATCTTATTTTTGTATTATTAACCAACTAAAACAAATTAATCATGGGCAGATATTATCAAGGTGACATAGAAGGAAAATTCTGGTTCGGCGTACAAAGCTCGGACGATGCTAACAACTTCGGTGGTTCAGAAATTGAATTACAAGATGATGGTGGTGAAGTTATGGAGTTAGAGTACTTCTTTAACAAAGAAGATCTTGAGTCAATCAACGAAGGTATACAAACCTGTATTACTGACTTAGGTGAGTTCAAAGTCAAGTTAGATGAATTCTTCGCAGACTCTACTGGTTACAATCCTGAAGAGCTTGCTAAACATCTGGAGATTACCACAGAGAAGTATTCAATCATCATGGAAAGTTACGCAAGGTTAAAACTTGGGGAGAAGATTAAAAAATGTGTTGAAGGGAAAGGTGAATGTAACTTCACTGCAGAATTATAAGGATTTATTTTTTTATCCCGATTAGGAATCTTATTTTTGCATTATAACCAACCAAACCCCAGCCATATGAAAACCATCAGAGTCAGATTTAATTTAGGAGCAGGCAAAAACTTTATGAAGTGGAAGATAGAAAGACCCAACGGTGGCATCTCCTATCACTCACCGGAAGAGGTTCAACTCGTAATGACTGGATGCGTTCTAAAGAATCAAAAGTCTACATCGCTTAAAATATTCCAAGGAGCAAACAAAACTGTCTGCTCCTGGATACTGTGTGATGAGATAGAAATCATAGACCATGTGGGGTTAACTCCCATGAGTGATTCGGAAAGGGTTTCTTATAACCCAAGGGTAACACCCAACTGGATGTTTCAAGGTTCTGTTGCCGATGGTATGAGATTTGGTAAGTTGGTAAGTTTAGGTAACAAAGTTTATAATTGGAAATGGAATAATTTCTAAAATATTTTTTTATCCCGATTCAGTATCTTATATTTGCATCACTAACCAATTAAAACAATTATAATCATGGCAACACGTTCAAGAATCGCAATCGAAGATCAAACAGGAAAAGTACGTTCAATTTACTGTCACTGGGATGGCTATCCATCTAATAATGGCAGAATGTTATTGAAGCATTTTCAAACACAAGAGAAAGTAGAATCGTTAATCGAATTAGGCTCAATCTCTTCGTTAAATAAAAATGTGGAAATACCCAAAGGGGTTACCCACAATTTTGATAACCCGGCAGACGGTATCGTGGTAGCTTATCACCGTGACCGTGACGAAGATTTAGAGATTAAAGACCACGACAGTGTGGAGGATTTCATTAATAGCGATATTGAACGATACGGATACGTCTTCACCGCAGCAGGTGAATGGCTATGTGTAGATGCGCATGTAGATGAAGATGACTTAGGACGCGTAGCTAAATCGCTAGAAAATGTACTTATACAAGAGACTGAAGACGAAAAATACTTATGAATAAGACTGAATAGGTTGGTTGGTTAAAGGGGTTTATATTTGACTCCGGACCCAAGTTCGAAAGGACTTGGGTTTTTTGTTGTGTTTAATAATTGGGAAAAAGTAGGATGCAGATGTTGAAACCGTTGTCAACGTTCCTGCTCTGGAGATGCGTGGAAAAATTAAGCTAAGTTGTTTGCCCAACTTCCAACTTTAAGGGAAAGCCAATCCTTACCTAAAATTCTCTTGAACTGTGTAATGTTATTCTTTAACAGCTTAACACCGTTTTCTGCATTAACATAAGGATCCGCCCATTTGTTACCCATAGGAGTAACTGTTCCCCCGTAGTTGCTACTTGGCTGCATTGCGAAAAGACCTTTGTATGTAGAATTACCTGCCTTTGGATTTAGACCAGATTCTATTTGGGCAACGGTGATAGCAAAATCAAACGGTACCCTGTGTTTAGTAGATGCTTTAGTGATAGCATCTTTTACTGTAGCATTTTTGGGAACGTTGATAGCGGTCCTAGCCTGCTTTTGCTTAGCAAACCATTTCTCTTTCCACATATTAAGAAATAGACCTGCTGCAGTTTTTTGGTCTCCTTTGTCTAATGATGCTATAATATCTTTCTTATATTTTGGTCTATCAGAGGGAACGTTCTGAACTAAGTTTGCGTATTTAATTCCACCCTTAGTCTTAATTGTATCAGGATGCATTTTACCAGTTCCATTAAGTGCTTTAACTAGACCTGATGCTCCAGCCATCCCTTGTTGGTGTTGCATGTAAAGAGCAAAGTCATCATTACCTGGTGTTGCTGTATAAGTTCCTGATGTAGAACCTGATGGCGTAGAACCTGGGGTTCCTATAGTGGTTGGCCCTGTTGATGTTCTTCCTGTCCCACTCATTCCTGAACTACCACCTAACAGACTTTTGAGTTGATCGGCACTAGTATTACCTGTTAGAACGCTACCGAGAAGACTTAATGCACTTCCTTCTTCGTTAAGTACAAACTCTTCAAAACTTTTTATCTTATCCATGTTAATAATTATATTGAACTATATATCTGAAATATTTTTTTACCCCGGATAGAATTATTATCTTTGCCCTATAACCAATTAAATCAATCAACTATGTGGGATCCAAGAATTATTAATTGCGGTGTGGTTCGGGTAGAATACACACGTATTAAAGTTTACAAAGACCAATGCAATTATCTTACTATTGATGTTGGCACCCCAGTTCAGATGGCATTATGGAATGGAGACATTCTAAATGTTTACCTAGGTAATGGTAAGGTCAGAAGGTATAAAGACCGGGTTAACTACCACACAGTGGGTTAATAAAATATTTTTAAAATTAACCCAGATTTATTTTTTTATCCCGATTAAGAGTATTATTTTTGTAGCACAACCAATCAAAACAATATACATATGGCACACAAAGAACCAACAGGACTAAGAAAACCTATGAGCGATGAGGCTAAGGTTCGCATTGCAGATGCAGTCAGATTAGCTGCTGCTAGGAAAAGACAAGACCAAGGGCTACCCCCACTTTCCCAGGTAGGTGCCCACGTACCACCACCTGCATTTATAGAGAAGCCTCTGGAACTAGTTCGTATGAGTGGTCAATACTTTTCACCAGACCTATTCATTCCTATGAAAACAGGCAAACCGGTAGATCAGGTTTTCACTTCAGATGGGGGTTTACCTAAGGCCTGTAACTTCATGTTAATCGGCGATCCGGGTGTGGGTAAATCCACGGTGTCGTTAGACATTTTATCAGACTTGGCAGCTAACAGCTACCGAGTGCTATTCATCTCTGCGGAAATGACAAGGATAGATCTTTATGGATACGTTCAGCGTTACCCTAAGTTTGGCGAAGTTGATATCTTATTCACAGGAGAATATTGTGACAGCAACCCTAAGACCGTAATAGAGAGTGCTTTGAAACCAGGTTACGATGTGGTGCTAATCGACTCCTTTGCCGAGGTTCAAGAGGACATTAAGGAGGTATTAAAAATGACTTCTACTGGTTCTGAAAAATGGCTAATAGACCTAATGATCTCTCACAACCTTGCAGGAAACGATAGCAAGACTCACACAACATTTATTGCTATCCAACAGGTTACAAAAGGAGGCGTTTTCGTCGGTTCTAACAAGCTTAAACATAATACCACTGGTATGCTTGAACTACGCTTTGATATTGCCACAGGGAGTCAGTATATGATGTTTAATAAGAACCGAAGAGGTCCTGTTAATAAGAGAATGTTTTTCTCTTTGTCTGCAACGGGTGATGTTGAGTATGATTTAAAACGTTTCAGCAACGATGAGAATGCTAGGGAGGCTTTAAGCCACGAGCGTACTCTAATCGAAAGCGAAGGAAACTCATTTGACACCCTCTTTGGATTTGATAAGGTTAATGAGAAGGACGTGTTATAAAATCCCCTTTTTATTTTTTTATCTCGTAAACAATTCTTATCTTTGTAAAAACCAAATAAAATAAAAGCCATATGCCAAAATTCGAAACACTATCGCAACAGGTCTTTGATGATAAAGCGAAGATAGCAGTTAACAAAACTCCTATCCGAAAAGAAGTCAATATCAGGGATATCGAAATCATCAACGACACAACGCTGAAGTTGGAGGACCATCAGATCAGAATGAACCGCGATGCCTTTAAAGGTATTTGTAAAGCGGTTGGCTTACCTGTTGGATTTGATAAGACCTTCACCGCATCATTCGGTGACAAAGCTCGTCAGCAACTTATTAACCGGTTAAAGGTAGCAGTTCAGGCTAAGGGTAACACAACCCTTTCCTTAGTTGTTAACCCCGACACTAGGGAGATCATTAACGTGCAAAAGGATCCACGAGATTTAATTTCAAATCAAACATTCTTAGACACCTCATCCAACATCATTAACAAGTATGGTCTGGAAGTAAATGACTTCTCAGTCAACAACGATGGTGGTGTGGTTATCAACACTTCATCACCTAAGAACGTTTGGGGTATTAACGGTTTACCCAACGAAGAATTCTACGGGGGTATTTCATTCACCAACAGTCCTACCGGAGGCTTCATGGTAAGCCCATTCTTACACCGATTAGTTTGTGCAAATGGTATAATGGGTAAAACATTTGAAGAGTCATTATCGTTAGGTCAAATGGACGGACGCTCAATGGAAACCTTCTGGGCACAATTAAATCTTTTAGCCGACCGCAGTTTCCGACCTCTAGAGTTCGAGAACAGATTAAGGTTAGCTATGAACACACGTGCTTCACTATTCGAATTGGAAAGCGCACACGACTCGCTCAAAGCATTCTCTGATGCTGACAATAAAGAACTTGAAGCTTGGGTGCCATTGCACACTACACGTGCTAGATTTCATGCGGCAAACATCGACACCATCACCTTTAGCACTGGTCAAAAGAAAGGTGCTAAGACTGGAACAACAGTTTGGGATTTAATTAACGGAGTAACACACTTCGCTAGTCACGACAACGGTTTTAGAATAGATGATTACGATCGTCGTCGTCTTCAAGTGGAAGCATCACGTATGATGACAAATAATTTTGATATGACTAACTTCGTACCAAGTCCTTTCTAAAATAACTTCATTTCCATAAATTAGGTCTGCCTTAGGGTAGGCCTTTTTTGTAGGCCCCCGCAAACATAGTATGATGCTAACATACTAAGCGTCTACGTGCTGGAGCGTGGGCCTCGTGCGTATGTGTAACTTTAACGAAAAAAATGCTTAGTTAAATTTTTATTCCCCGTATATAATTATTATATTTACGATATGGAACAAGCAGTCATACTTAAAAAAGATCTACGCTCTAGCATAAGCGGTGTAATTATACTAAAGGGTACTTTTGTTATCTACTCTAGTTCCATGAAAGCAGTTAAGGTTAATACTAAGAGCAACAGGTCAGATCTTTGGATTGGGGTAAGAGAAAAGGATATTAAAATCATAGATTGGAAACCTATTAAATAGCATTACAGAATTCCGTGTGTAAACCAGATCTGATTAGGTCTGGTTTTTTTGTGGGCATAAGAATCAAATGCAAACCGATCTGCACAGGGTAGAACCGCTGTCAACGTTCCCGGGATTCGGATACCAATTTCTCCACCGAGTATCCGTCGGAGAAAAAGTTTTAGAAATATTTTTTTATCTCGTGTAGAGTTCTTATCTTTGCCAGTTATGAAAACAATAGAGGTTACAATTCAGGAAATAAGAATGGCTACTAGACCAAACGTCTATAAGTCAAAGAAGGCTTATACCCGAAAAATAAAACATAAAAAAGTTCAATAATATTTTTTTATCCCGAATCAATACCTTATTTTTGCATTAACCAATTAAAACAAACCATATGTCATCACTTAAAAAAATCACACACGAACAACTTAAAGACAGATTACGTCAAGGCGTAGTTAAATTCTACTTCCACAAAGTTGGTGGAGAACTTAGAATAGCAATGGGAACAAGAGATTTATCTCGCATCCCAACATCAGGACACCCAAAAGGGGGTTCGGCTCCCAGTTCGGTAACAACCTTCTTTGATTTGGAAAAAAGCGCATGGCGTTCCATTTCGGTAACAAAAGAAGTTTGGGTTGATTAACAA
>Ga0070744_10000251_pt1 | contig 15134 bp, 22 predicted proteins | sample ColrivemetaGS535_FD_74188 | JGI IMG/M metagenome (GOLD analysis project Ga0070744, IMG submission 74188) | Estuarine microbial communities from the Columbia River estuary, USA - metaG S.535 | ecosystem: Environmental > Aquatic > Marine > Intertidal zone > Estuary | place: USA: Columbia River...
TGTGTATGTTTATAATAAATATTGAAAGAATAAATTTAATACAATTGTATTATCCTACGATTTTATACCCATTCCAATTTAATATAGCAGGAGCGGGTGGAGCAGGTGGCGGATATTGTGACATAACGGACATTATACCACTAGCTCCCATCAAATGGGTTTTAGCTACATTAACAAATGGGTTAATCATTATATTTGTTTGAAAACTGAATTGTATTGTTGGTGGTATAAAAAATATGTTGGGAATTTGTGGTATTTTATCTTTAATCAAATCATATGCCATTGCCAACAATTCTTCTTTGGTTGGAGTTGCATCATCTATCATTTTTTGCAATTCCTCCTTTGTAGGTATCTTTGGAATACTAATACCCGGTAGTTCTATATCCGGTACTGCTCCATCAATTGTATCTTTTATAAATTTTTTAATTTGAGGAGGAGTTGGTTTTGGTGATGGAATACTATTTGATAGTTCCACAGCCGTTTGAATAGCAGCTTGAATTGGTGCCAATATAGTTGCCTCAATTGGTATAATTAATTGCTTTTTTAATTCTTCAACTGCCGCATCTAATAAAGATTTTTTAGCTTTTTCAATGATTTCTTTTTTCTTTGGTAATTCTGGAAATGGAAATTTAATAGCTTTTTTCATTTGAGAACCAATAGATGGTTTCTTCTTCTTAGCCGTTTTTACTTTTTGAATTATAGTTTTACCTGCTTTAATTGCGGGATGATTTGCTATATTCGAATCAACCGGCTCTTTCTTTAATATTTTTTGAATAGTTTCATAAACATTAACTTCGCCAATTTTTGGTATATTAATAGTTTGTTCTTTTAGTTTATCTTCTAAAGCCTGCATTGCTTCCACTTCAGCTTTATGTAATGCCGCTGATGCGGCTAACATCATTGGATTAGGTCCAATATTCATAATTGTACCGGGAGCAGGTGGAGTTGATTGCCAACCAGCTGGCTTTAATAGTGGGCTTGGTATTGGTGCCATTTCAGCTCCCAACCAATATGCATCAAATGCTTTTGGATATATTTCGGCTAATATATTAAAGTTTTCACCATCCGAATCTTGTCCTTTTTTAAGAGCTGCTTTAATTACATCTATCATTCCGGAAACATTCCCATTTATAATAGGAACTCCGTAAATCATATCTCCACCTCTTTTTATACACCTATCATATTCATTTGCATAAAATTCAGCAAATCCATCCATATCCTTTGCGAATTGAAAAGATACCATAGATTTTAAAACATTTATTTTGAATAGTGTCCAAGACATTATGATTTACTTAAATAGTTTTTAGCAGATAATAAAGTATTCAACTTTCCTTTTATAGCTTTAAATGCTGCTGCGTTGGTAGGACCGGGTGCAGTTGGTCCAACAGGAGTTGCGTATATTTGTTTGGTTATTTCATCGATTAACTCTCCCATTATTTTAACCAGTTCACCACCTAATACCATTTTTTGAACAGCTGCTCCAGCTGCTCCTTCTCCTTTATTTTTACCTAAATATATCTTACCATTTTCTGAATTTAAAAATATTTGGTTAGCTCCTTCGGAATGAATTGTTACATTCTTTTTATTGTGTATGTAAATTTCCTTCTCAGCATCTATCGAATAATTACCATCTGTTATAACACCGGTGTTACCCTTACCAAAAATAATAAATTCTTTTGCCTTTGCCGATAATACGATTCTGTCTGAATTGATAAATAATTGGTCACCACTTAAATCTTTGGAGTTTGGATATTCTTTAAATCCTACTTTAGTTTTTTTAATAGTTTCGGTAAATGGTACTTTTACTTTATTGGATGTTATATAGATGGATGTACCATCTTTATTAATATCTTCATCTACCAATGTACCAATTGGCTTTGAATCTAATTCAGAATTTTGTCTATTACGAATGAATATAGATGGAGAAGATGTTTTACCATCTTCGGTTAAATGGAATTCACTAAAACGAATGGTATTACCAACTCTACCAGTTAATATAGTATCACCATCATTTGGTTTTAAAAATTTAATACCCTCTTTAATAGCGTATTCTGGCTTCTTTTCTTTTTGACTACCGGCATTAGATGTAGATATTCCCGTTTCCTTTTGCTTTTTATAATCACTAGATTTTGAAGATGTATTAGCATCACTTAACTCCGATTTACTAAATAATTCGGATGTTTTATAATCTTCTCTAAAATTTGGATAAATGGTTAAACTATATGGTAGCCAAAAATACTGAGCATTTAGGTTTAAAACTAATACAGTTTCTCCTACTAATGGAAATGTAAAATTATTTTTATCAAATGGAAACGCGTGATATAGTTTATCCGAAGAAAATGTATCGTTGGTTTTAAAATCTATTGCTCCATAATATTTGGTATCTTTATCCGATATATCCGAATTATCATTATAGACACTCACATAATCATTATCTTTATCTAATTCTAAAAAATCATCTTCGGTTTTAAATACTCGATTTACCTTAGATAAGAAAATCTCTAAGTTGCTAGATTTTTTATTTAATGATTCATTATTATTTGTAATATCAAACATTATATTTTAGATTTAATTTCATCTAATTCTATCTGAATGTCAACCAATTTTTCTTCGTTCTTTTTATCTAATTCATTTACTGTATCTTCCAATTCAGTAAGTAATTGAGTTTTTTCATGCTCACTTAACCAACCATCTTCACCAATTCCCTTAGCTTCGGCAGATGCTAATCTTTGTGCGATTGTTGCAAGTTTAATTAAATGGTCATCGTTTTTAACGGATGTATCTATTAAATCTCTAATGATTGGAGCGAGTACAGTTGCTTCTCCTACATTCTTAATCAACTTACGAAGAGATTCAATCATTTCTGAAATATTCTTCTTCTTACTCTGTTGATTATCGTATATATCTTTGAATAATGATGATAAGTTTTTACCATCAAATAATTTAAATTCTGCGCTCATATTTTTTGTTTATATACTAATAATTATTTACTTATCAAATAATTACCCAATACTAAATAATCCATATCACAATTCAGAAATGTCCAAATTGCTTTTTGTGGGTCATTTGTCATTGTGTGTCCTCTTAAATTGAAGGATGTATTTAATAATATAGGAGTACCACTTACCTTTTGAAACTCTTTTAATAAATCATAGTATAGTGGATTCATTTCTCTTTTTACAGTCTGAATTCTAGCAGAACCATCAACGTGTGTTACGGATGGAATTGATTTGTAATCGGTAACTTTAACCACTTGATTCATATAAGGAACTTCTGATTCGGAGATGAAGTATTTTTCATAATCTTCAATTGTAACCGATGGAGCAAATGGTCTAAACATTTCTCTCTTTTTTACAACCTTATTAATTCTATCTCTAACATCTGGTAAATGTGGATTAGCCAATATAGAACGATTACCTAATGCTCTTGCACCAAATTCCGTTCTACCTTGAAACCATCCTATAATATTACCATCATTGATTAATTTTGCAACTTCTTCGCATAACATATTATTTGATTCATAATACATTGCGTTTAATCTATTATCTTTATTTCTATTTTTTAGAATAATATCGGTTATTTCTTTATTATTCCATTCAGGTCCTAAGTATGGAGAAGTATTATCGCCACCAATTACTTTGGGATTACCTAATATGTTATGCCAATGATATAAACAAGCGCCAATAGCAGAACCTGCATCGGATGGTGCGAATGGTATCCATAAATCTTTAACCGATGTATGTTTCTGAATTTTACCATTAGCAGTTCCATTATAAGCAGAACCTCCACCTAATACTAAATTAGAAGTATCAGCTTGTTGCATACAATTATTTACAAAAAAATAAAAACAACTCTCATACCATCTTTGTAAAGATGCGGCTAAATCCATATGATGTTGTTCTATATTTGATTCAGGTTCTCTTGGTTCTGTGCCAATTAGTTTTACCAAATCATATGTGTACATATCAGTATTAGAGTACTGCCAAGTAAAGTATTTTTGATTTATTTGAATAACACCTTTACTATCGAATTTAAACATTTTATCAAATACGTGTTTATATTTCGATGCATCACCATATGGCGCTAATCCCATAACTTTATATTCGCCATTATTTGGTTTGAATCCTAAATAGGCAGTTATAGTAGAATATACTAATCCCAATGAGTTAGGAAATAGTAGTGAGTTTATTTTTTCAAATTGATTATCTTTACATTTTATTGCTAATGCAGTTTCCCATTCCCCAACACCATCGATTGATATACCAATTGCATCGTGAAATGGCGATGTGTAGTATGAAAATGCCAAGTGAGAATAGTGGTGTTTTACATATTGAATATTACCTACGAAATTTAGTTTATTGGCTAAGTATGTAGTTAAGTTTCCTTCTTTACTTTCAAACTCCTCTTTAAATGTTTTCCAAGTCTTTCTATTTTTCCACCAACTTTTACCTAAAGTATTCTTTACTCTATCGTATTTTAATTGCGGGTCTTCATACCAACATATAGTATCAACATCGGATATAGTTTTTTTAGAATATTCTAAAACCCATTTAATTGCTTTAATTGGAAAAGAATTATCATGTTTAATTCCTGATAATTTCTCTTCTTCAATTGCTGCTATAACTTTTCCATCTTCAAATAAACATACCGCAGAATCGTGATAAAATGCGGAAATACCTAATAATACCATAATATTAAATTTTTATGTCACCTTCCCTATCAAACTCATTATAAAGTGCCATTTGCTTTTCTTTCATTTTATTAACAACCTTTGTTATATAGTGAGTTGGGAATCCTGTCATTTCTCTAATAAGTAGATACAAAGATTTTTTGTTGAAACTTTCAATATAATTTGCTCTTCTAAATAATTCCAATACAGCATCTGCAATCTGAATATCTCTTTTCTTTTGAAAATAATTTTCTAAATGTGCATCCCAATATAATAACATTCTATCATTAAACGTTCTATGTTCATCATTACGAACTTCTTCTGCCCAATTATTTTCGGTATCCCAATTATCAGGCAAAGATGATATTACATCCGTATTCTTATATCTCTTATAATTTGCGTTATTATTTAAAATAAGATAGTTTCTTGCTACAATAGTAAAGTAACTAAATGCCTTACCCTTTCCAGCTTTATACATATGAATCTTTTCAATCATAAACGCAACAACCTCACACATTACATCTTGTGGGTCATCATCGAAATATGTAAATTTCCATTTGTTATAAACTATTTCCGCAAGTTTATCAAATGCGGGTTTAATTCTATCTCTATAAACTCTATCTTTAATTCGTTGGTCATCGGTTGAGTTATATTCTACGATAGCATCTTCTGTATCTTTTGTAAAGTATTGTTTGCTTTTGGCTTTTCTTGGCATTTTAATTGAATTGTTTGAATCTTTCGATAGTTTCTTTTATTTGATAAAATATAGAACCTACTTCATCATCCTTCTCAAACATTTCACGAGAATCAATTTCTCTCAATGCTTCCAGCAATGCTTCGTTTCTTTTTGTTTCTTTTTCTAAAAAATCTTCATACTTTTCTAATTTAGATAAAGTATTATATATTGCATATGATAACGCAACTACTAATAAAGATAATATTGATATTATTGTGTATAACATAATTAAACTATTTCATATCCTTGTAAAAAATAATTGTTTGCTTTCTTAACCTTAACTTCAATTAATTCACCATCAGGTGATTTCATTATAACTTTATCATTTCTACCATATTCTTGCTTTTTAACAAATGTAGTTGAATAAACTCTATCTTTGATAGTAATTCCATCCAAATGGTCTATTTCATGTTGAACGATAACTGTTTTCATAGTATCTTCTGATACTCTATCTCCTGCTCTATCTTCCTCTGGATTAATTTCAAATCTAATTTCACCTAAATTATCAGTTTGTACTACAACATAGTTAGCACGGATTGTTCTTACTGGCTTTTTCATTGTATCCGGCATCGATAAACATCCTTCATAAAAAATAAATCCATCCTTAGAACGTTCCGTTATAACGGGGTTTAATAAAAATAGTTCAGTATCATTAAAGTTAATAACACATGCTCTCTTATTAACTCCAATTTGATTTGCAGATAATCCAACACCACCCATACCTTTTAATGCTGCGAATAGAGTGTCTTTTAATATATCTGCTTCAAATTGTGTTAATTCCGATTTTGGTACAGGTTTTTTTAGATGTTGTATAAACTCGGGATTAGTTAATCCATTTGGTTTTTTATCTACGATTAATTTCATATTTATTTTATTATTATTGTAATTAGTAAAGTTATTATCAATCCTATCAATGAATAGAATGATACATCTTCTGAAAATTTAGTTTGTTCTGGCTTTTTACCTTGGTTTTCCATTATATTATTTTTTTAAACCATATTTAATCCATTTATACCATACTCTCTCGTGAATATAATACTGAATGGGCTTATAAATCAATTCTGCTACTCCAAATGCTGCTCCAACTTTAATTGAACCACTTATCAACCACATTAAAAGAAATCCAATTAAGGTACTTAAAATACGATATGAGATGGTTTTAGCTATGTGTCTCCTACGTTCTACTACCATTATCCCTTATTTTTATCATAAGTAATAGTTCCATCCGATATCATATGGCCCGTTCTAATAGCAGTTCCACTAATTACTGCAACTTCAGTTGGTGGTTCGTGATAGATTACATCATATCCTACACCTCTACCATAATTTACACTTTCAATATCTGGAATTATGGATAATAAAATCTTATCCATATTATTTGTAAAGAAAGGTTCATGCGATAGTTCTTTTAAAATTTGTTGTGCAGTTTTAGGATTATTGTCATCCTGCTCTACATCTCTAATCGCAACCCAAACATTTTTGCCTTGAGTTAATTGTTGGTTTATTAACCATTCGTGTCCTTTATGCCAGTTCTGCCATCTCCCGATGTATAGTGCGTACTTTTTCATTTGTTTGATATTTTAAATAAGGTAATATAGCTAATTCCTTTCCTTTTGCTTCAACCATAATATCCAAATCCAACTCGTATGTATTGGGGAGGGTATTAATAAGATAGGAGTGTGCTTGTGGTTTTTCTTTTGGATTGTTTTCATGCAATGCTTTACTTTCTGAATAGTGAACTTCTTGTCTTATATCGGATGGCCAAGTGGTTGCCGCAAGTTTAAGTGCTTGTTCTTCAGATAAATCGCCCGTGCAAAACTGATGGTGATGATAATCAAATACAATAGGAATACCAATTGCATTATGTACATACATAAGGTCTTTAACTGAATACATTGAAGCCTTATCATCATTCTCTATTGTAAGTCGTTTTTGAACTGATTTAGAGAGTCTTTGGAAGTTTTTGATGAATCTATCCAATGCAGATTTTTTATCTCCGTAGACACCATTACAATGGATATTAATATTGTTATATGTAGTTTTAGATAATCCCATCATATCGAATACTTTACCATGCAATTCCAAATCAGCGATAGTTTTAAGTACAACCGATTCGTTTGGTGAAACCAATACGTTAAATGGGCCGGGATGTGAGTTAATACGCATATTCCAAAACTTAGCGTAATCACCGGCTTTTTTTAATTCTAATTTAATCTCTTTGTAATCCTTTAATTGAGTGATATCAATATTATCACCCCACGGAATAAGAGCAGATGATAAACGAAATAGATTAATTCCATTTAATCGATTCCATTCTAATATTTTAATAATATCTTTTGCATTAAGTAATGCGAGTTCAGAAACATAGTCTAACCCCTTTAATTCGAATGTTCTCTTAACCATAGTTCGATTAGTAGTAACTTTCTTACCCATTGTCATATTAATACATGCATATCCTAATTTCATAATAATATTTTTAGATTTTATATCCAAATATACTAAAAAAATATTAGATTACCAAATAAATTAATAAGTTTTTATGTTTTCGTTTTCGTTTTTGATTTTATTCAACTCACGGACTGTACCTCCTTTTGAGTTTAACCAGTATTGAACCGCTTTTGGGTTATTAATCCAAAGTTTTTTATTATTCCATGGATATTCAGGATGCATAAACTCTTCCCACTTTAGATTGGGTAGTTGTTCTTCTTCTTGTGGAATATTTTCCACTATAATTGTATTATCTTCTTCTATTGGTAAATTTTTTCCACTATCTTCATTATTTTGTAGATTTTTTTCCACTAACGGCTCTTTTTCATCTCCGTAAATTTCATATAATCCCAATTTTTGGTCATTTTCCATCATTTCGGTTAAAATCTTTCTTTGTTTCTTTTTTTTATCTTCAATCAGTCCATTGAAAGCGATAATTAGAGCTACCGCTAGAGGGTCAAACACAATTACAATCAAAAATATGAAGAATTTTACAACATTTTTCAATTCCATACCAAATGCTTCCGCAACAAATCGAAATCCACCAACCTCTTTTTCTAAATCTAAATTGGTAATCTTAATTTGGTTGATTTTTTCAGTTTCTTCGGCATTTTGGGTTTGTAAATAACTAATTTTATCGTTAATTTTACCGATTTGCTTATCTCTGTTATCAATAGAACGAATAAGACGTGAATTTACCTTACCTCCATCTAAAATTTTACCTTGATTTGTGTTAAATTCGGTAATTTGAGTAGAAAGTTGAGTAATTTGAGCCGTATTTTGGTCAATTTTAGTTTGGTGAACGGCAATTTCTCTATCTACTTGCTGTAATTGAAGTGATTGTGCTTGAAAAGCATTAGAAAGATATCCAAAAATACCCGCTGAAGTGATTAACATTAATACGGCAACCGATACGGTTAAATACCATTTGTTAAATCCACCTATTTCATCCCATTTTTGTTTGAGATATGTAGCCGCAACTAATTTAGCTAATTCCAAAGCGCTAGCCATTACCATAACTGATACCGATGCTCCTGCGAAGAGAACACCTAAGCCTGTTACGGAGAAGTATGCTGCACATCCGGCAATAATTAGTGCAGATAATCCGACTAAAAATTTAAGCCAATTCATATTATCTATTGATTCTCGTCAATTCAGAGATGCGTTCTACTATCTTTCTACTATCTTCTAAAGTAGTATGAGCCTCCGATGGAGACATGTGTTGTGCGCCTGAAATTCCGTTTTGCAAAATCCTTAACTTCCCGTCTAAAGATTCTAATAAAGTTTGTATTTTTTCGTTGTATATCATACTAATAAGTATTTTAAATATATATTTAAATAAAAAAAGGTGGTAAGTATAGACCTACCACCCTATAAAGGTAATGAAAAAATTTGAATTAACCAACTTTAATTACAATAGATTTTGATTTTCTTTCTTCTTTCTTATCTATCGTTAATATAAGTAACCCATTAACAAATTTGGCTTCAGTTTTAGTTCCATCGTAATCCTTACCAACTGAAAAAGATAAATCTATATCTTTTACTAATTGAGAACTTTCTTCACCTTTTTTAGCTTTAATTACAATTTTATCTTCGGTAACGTCTAATTTAATATCTTTTGGATTATGACCTAAAACACTCAATGTTAACTCTTGCTTACCATTTTCTAATTCGCCAACCACATAATCAATTGATGATTTTGGATAGGTTGATGTAGTTTTCCAATTTGTTAAATCGGTTTCGAATAATTTAAATAAATTGTTTAAATCTTGTGTGTACATAATAGTTTTGTTTTAGTTTAAAAATGTAAGTTATATATTACAACTTATATACCAATAAAAAAAGTATGACGATTAGTCATACTTTTTAAATATATTTTGACAAATTGTCATTAGATTTGATTATCTTGCGATTCGATTACCGTACTCATATGGTCGGCCCAATGCATTATATATGGGATTTTGTATTTCATACTTTTGCTAGTATCAAACACTTTTAAGTATTTAGTATTATCTTCATCATATAATCCATCAGTAAGTTTCATACCAAAGTATTCTGCTTCTGAAACATTGATATTATATTGCTGCAATAAGAACATTGTTCTATCGGTATGAGTCATATGTGTTAACTCTGGATTAGCTGTAAATACTTTACCTTGATTCTTAATATGCCAATCTGAAGGATTAGCTATATAGTATGGTTTACCTTTAGAACCTAGCTTTCCTAAATCGTGATGTAATGCACAAAATATTAATTCTTCATCGGTAAAGTCAACCTTACCACCTAGCTGAATAAATAGTTCTTTTACTTTTAATGAATTTTTGCAAACATTAAAAATATGGTCTATGTATCCGCCTGTATAGCAATTATGATATCCAATATTTCCACTTGCAGGTGATATTGCTAAATTAACTCCTAATTCATTTTCTGAATACATGAATAAGAGTTTCTCTAATCTTTCTCCTGTAAAATATTTATTGATGATAGCAATAAATCTCTCGTAATTGTCTTTCAGTTCTTTTTCTGTCTTTTGTTTCATTTTCTTTTGATTTAAGTTTTATTATTCTTTTTTTAAGCTTTTCTAGTGCTGTCTATTATAATACTATTAAAAGATACCTCAAATATACAAAATTTTTTTCAAATTTCCAAATTAATACAGGTCTTTTTTTGTTAAAATTTTATAAAGTATCTCAACTTCCTCTTCTGTGGTTAATTCTGGCATATCTTCATCGAATAAACGCATAGTATATAGGGTAATCCCTTCTTCGGATTCGAACTCGGTGGATTCAGATGACCACAATGCTGGGATTGTATCCAAATCTTCTTCTAATTCTTTTTGAGATACATCTAATAGGGGGATAACATAGTAATGAAATGATTCCTCTAAGGATTCATCTTTCATTTCTATTCTAATGCATGGATTCCATTTTTGGAAGCTAATGTCTGTTATGGGAGTTTCGGGTACAATTATCATAGTAACAAATGTAGTAAATTTTTGTTACATTTACAAATTAAATTCTTTTAAAGCCTAATTTTTCGGTTATTTTTTGAGATTGGATATTCCACTCATCTACTTCGCCTGTTATTATTCCGTTTGTATGATGTTTTATTGCTGAATATAATAAATCTATAACTCCTATTTTTCGTAATGATTTTGGCTTCTTAGAAAACACATTGTATATATAATATGATTGTTCATTATCTTGTCTTATCCAACAATAACAAAATATATCTTCATTTTTATATCCAACAAACATTTTTTCACCTCTTTCAATTCTTTGTAGTGATTGTTCGATATTAAACATATTATCCCATTGTATTTCCAAACTGAATAAATTTATACAATGTTCTATGATATTATTATCAGTTGCTTCTATTATCTTAAAATCAGTATGAGTAGTATGCTCTATTAAATCTTCATGTTTTAATTGATATTGTATCATATTAAATAAGAGTTCTTATATCATCGGTATTAATTCTATATTTTTGACCTAATGGAAAATTTTCATTTTTAACGCAATCCAATTCCAAATAATCTACAATTTTTTGAAACCCGTTTCTATAATAAAGTTCTTCGTATGATATTTTAAAATATGTAGAATCATTTAAATAACGTTCTCTAAATGATTTTTTTAGTTCTTTGAAGAATGAAACTTCTAATTCATCTAATTTAAATTCATTATTAGAATACCTCCACGGATTACTCCAGTTATTTGTTTTTTTTGCATTAACCCAAGATTCTATTTGAGTAGGTTCATCTTCTCTATATAAGCATATCACTTTATCTGAAATCTCAATAAATTCTGAAAAATCTTTATAGTGATAAAAATCTTCTTTTATTAATAAGTGGGGTGTTTTATAAGCATAATCTTTAGGTGATATACCGCCTTTATACCATTTAATAGTATCTTCATTTCTATGCTCCGGCTTTATATCCGGATTAAAAAACACAGTGAAGTTTTTATTAAAATAAAACCAATTGGTAAAATTAGTCGAACCACTTCTAGGTTCGGCAAGTATTGTAATAACCATTACTATTTAGTATAAAATAGTTTAATTAAGATGTTTAGCCTTAATTGCGGATAGAACGTTTACAACTTTCGATAAAAGTGTCACTTTATCTACTTCATTTGTTTTTTTTATCAAAGAAGTCTTTGCCCTAACTGAATCGTATTTTCTTGTCTTATTAGTTTCCATTATTAGTATTTTATTTTTTTAAAATTAAGCTTTTGCTCCCCCACACCCCGTTATACAAGCTGAAATACAATCGTAACAGTTATATGGTGTACCATATGCACCTTCTATACATGCATCATATGTGGCCGGCCAGCTATTATAGCACCATCCACCTCCGCCGGATGTTATACATTGTGGTAAAGTGTAAACCGGATAACCACTACTACAACATACTGTTTTACAGCTAGGTGGAGGATTATGTTGGTATATTGCGTATGTAGGAGTTTCTACACCCTCTTCCGAGGTTAAGATAACATCGATTGGTTCAACATCTACTGAATATATATTTAATGATTCATACGAATATTTTATATCTAAAACATTAACCTCTTCGATAATATTAGTTTGATTATTAAATAAAATAACATAATCATTAACATTTAGGTCTTGAAATCTACGAAATCTATATTCAGTATCTGCATCTGCTTTACTTAAAAGTTTACCATATTCAACATCTACAAATGTAGAACCATTTGATAATTCTAAATTTACCAACCATGCTGTTTTATTAGTAGATGAATATTCTGCAACAGTAGTAGTGGTTACTTCCAAATTATTATTTAATTCAGCAAAACTACTACTCCAATTCATAGAAGATGAATGCGTTTCATCCAACGGCATTCCTACGAAACTAAGTGTTTTTAAAATAGATCCAGATTGAATATTTTCTACATTTGATATAGAACCATCTGGCATTAAAATTTTAGATTCATCATCGAACTGATATCTAAATTTTGAATCAGTCTTTGGTCTGTGCTTTTGTATATAACAAGGCCTTTCCCACTTAGCTAATTCACCATTATCATCAAAATCTACAGTCTCACCAAACGCACACGCATTTGTATGTACAAATGGATGTGATATATCTAAAATATCTAAATTAGAACCATAAACTAAAGATAACACTCTATATGTTTGTAGTTTTCCTTCTAATACATCGGATGGATTAAATACATATTCTTGTAATAGTGTATTTAATGGTAAACTGGATTTAATAGAATTTAAATCTTCTATATTTGATATTTTTAATATTTTTGGATTTACCTCATAATTTGTTGTTGGAAATCTTTCTTTAATTAAATAGTTTGGATATATACCATTATCTCTAATGGATGTACCAATTGTGTCAAATCCAAATTCTGTATTATTTATATATGTAGCAGGTATAGATGTAGAATCGGTATCGTACATTAATTTTAAAAATTCGAAGTTATCCGCACAATAGGTACTATCTATTAGGGCAGTGGAATCGTAAGAAACTCGTATTACTAATGTAGTATCATTATCCTCTATAAATGGTATAGTAACCGAATCTGATAATGTAAAATGTATATTGACTGTAACATCGATTGCTTCAAATTTTTCTTTAATAGAATTTTCGAAATAATTGAATACAGGTTCTGGGTTTGTTGATTCTAAATCTAATGCCACCGGCGATTGACGCTTTGGAGTAATTATTTCGATGGTAGTTATACCATTATCCGATACTAATTGTTCTAAACTATCTAATTCTAAATAATTATTTACATCTTTAAATACTACACCGGTTTGGGTATTCATCTCCAATACCTTAAACTCACCATTTGTATCCTTAACGTAATCAGTTGATATCAATACTGCTTTCATATATGTTCTTTATTGTTTCCTATAAATATAAACTTTTATTAAATAATTGATTTCGTAGTTTTAAAAATAAAATAATCTTTTTCAACTTCTAACCATTTGTTTAAAGGACATGCATCGTTTTCCATTGTAAATATTTTTTTACTAAGTGGGCAGCCACAAGCACCACAAACAGTAATCGTAGCAACTGTTTTTCTCTTATCGCATGAATCACATATATTCCATCTTGCTTCTGCTAATTTTGATTGCTGAACCGTTGGATTAGCAGCTGTAATCCAAGCTTTGGCTATTTTTTTAATATTGATTCCCATATTAACTATAATTTATTATATATTTTTTGAATTCTAACACATTCTTCATAGATTTCTAATTCGCTTAACTTAATTAATAACCAATCCGCCATATGTTTAAATTCACTTCTATGTATAGTTATATAAACTGGTAATTTTTGGTATTTAATCAAAATTATTTCTTTACATTTTTTGTTAGATTTCCAATTATCCAATTTATCAACTAGCTCTGATAAATCCTTTGGAGTTAAGTAGACACGTTTTAGATGTTTATTCCAATCTAATAAAATACTCCCCTTTTCCAACTTATCTAAAACACTTATATTCATATATAGCCGTAAAGTTACGATAAATTATTGATATTTCCAAATATAATTCCACATTGAATTTGCTATAACCTCATTTCCCATTTCACAAAAATGACCATCTGAAATAAACCCTTTTGTTTCATCATTGATTGATAGATATTCCGTTTTACCCATCCAATATTTATTATCCATTATTCCACAATTAGCAAATTCGGGAAAGTATGACCAAAATATTAATTGGTTAGTTCGTAATGCCCGTTTAATTATCTTCTGCCAATCCAATACTTCCTGAATATATAGTGGTGAATCCCTTAATGAAACCAATTGTAGTATCGCATCGTTAGTAATACATTTTAAATCGGGCTTACTTTGTGGTACAATTGTAAACCATTTGTTACTATCTAAGTTAGCAATCCTACCTCTAATCGGAATAGACCATCCTATTATAACAATATCATCATCGCCAATGGTTTCAATATTATCGGAAAGGGTTTTAAATATTGTATAGTTATCACATCCACCTAATCCTAAATTAGAATAAGGTAGCTCCATTCTTTCAGCAAATAATTCAGTCCAATGTTTTGGAGTATATCCCTTCCACTCTATATACCTACTTGCCCATAAATAATTAGGATTATATGTTTCCGTATTAGAATCTCCAAAATACCATATTTTTTTCATAGTTGGGGGTGGGGGTTGGGGGGACGAGTCGTTTTTTAAAGAAAATTTTTATATCTCTATTGATAGTTATTTCAATTACTTACCCCTTTTCCTCGTCTTTAACC
>Ga0070744_10000260_pt1 | contig 14910 bp, 36 predicted proteins | sample ColrivemetaGS535_FD_74188 | JGI IMG/M metagenome (GOLD analysis project Ga0070744, IMG submission 74188) | Estuarine microbial communities from the Columbia River estuary, USA - metaG S.535 | ecosystem: Environmental > Aquatic > Marine > Intertidal zone > Estuary | place: USA: Columbia River...
TAATTACCATGTACACATTTGTGTAAGCGTTTCTATTTTTTTATTATAGTAAGTACATTGATATGGTATACATACACATTTGTGTTGGAGAAAATTTTTTACCAATTTTAAGAGCTTAATATAGAGCCTAGGTACACATTTGTGTATGGGGAACTAACTGGGGAAGATAACTAAGTAGAGGGGGTAATATTGACGTTTTATAGCGTGTTTATGTATCACTTTATGTTTCAGTACGACACGTTTCGATTATTTCGATGTTTAACCCTTTTCCCACTTTTTACCACTAAATTCCACAAAATGGTGTAAACAGTCATAGTGACAAAATCCTTATACAATAAAACAGAGCGACCTGTAAATAAATTTTCTAAAATTTTTACTAGAAATATTTAAAATGCCGCCCATAAATTGCACCAGGTTTTTTGCAAATATTTAGAAATCGTTTAAAGATATTCAGTTTAAAATTAAATAAAAAAAGATAAAATAGTTTGTAGCTTTTGTAAACTGGTTAATAGTTCTCGAATAAAAACCCCACAAATTATTGTAGGAAAAAGCCTTCCCCTTGTATGGGATTTTTAGGCAGTTCTTTGTCATGTCGCTTGTAAGAGGTTTCTTACAAGCGAAAGTGTAACACGTTATCCCGACTACTCGTTGAGTATCGGGTGTAAAATCCTGTTCTGCTATGTTTGAATAGCTGACTTGAAATACAAAGATAAGAATTAATATCCGAACCACCAAATAAAAAAGTGATTAATTTATTAGGATATTAAAAAAGAATGTTGTATCTTTACGGGGCCATAGGTGGTCATCGTATATATATAAATTTGAATATAAGGTAGGTTGGAGTCTACTCTTCCAGTGTTGGTATTACACTACGCCCTTTGTTCACTACAAAGATAAGGAATATATTCGAGACTACCAAAAACTTTAACATTTAATTTATAAAAAAATATAAGGTAGGTTGGAGTCTACTCTTCCAGTCCTGATGTTGAACTACGCCCTTTGTACACTGTAAAGATAATGAATATATTTGATACTACCTAATTTATTTACAATTATTTTTTATTTTGTATATGTTGACAGTAGTCCGTTGTGAGAACTAAAAATAGGTTATATATTTGCATCAGTATTAATCTAAAACAATATATTATGAAATTACCTAAAGGAGCAATTACAATTGACAATCGTTATGGAAGACGTTACCCTATTGACCAAGGTTATTATGGATTTATAGTTAGTGAATATTTCGGTGGTCATATATATGATGAACGCCAATATACAATAGATATATTTAATGATGGAGAATATATAACTACTTTTACTGCCCCTCATGGAGAGTGGTAATATAAAATATATCATATTATATTAGGTAGTATGGAAATAAAGTCTTATATTTGCATAGACAAAATAATCAAAAACAAATAACATGAAAAGACAAACAAGAAAAGTAGGCGTTGCGGGAGGATTTATCAATCAGATGATGGGTAATAATAGTAGTGTACCTGTAGTAGGTGAAGGTGCGACTATCTTAAGTTATTCAGATAGAAGTGCTCATGAGGTTGTTAGTGTATCAGAAGATGGTAATAGCTGTCAAATCAGGGGTATGAAGTGTACCTTTGTTGGTTCAGGATATGGAGATGAGCGATATACATATAGTAGTGATGAGACAAACTATGTAATGGATTTGGAATGGAATTCAAAAAAGGGTCAATGGGGTCAAGTTAGTTATAGAGTTCAGATTCAAAAATCTTTAGTAAATAAGTTAATTAAAGAATATGGATATGGATGGAGTGAGAATTTACCTGTACCATATGATACATTAGTTGAGGGGGAGAAAAATGGTATGTATACGAAATTGAAAATAGTAAAAGGTATTACGAAGGAGTATAAAAACTTCTCACCTGTTTCAATTATATTTGGAGTTATGGAGCAATATAGAGACCCATCATTTTAAAATAAGAAATAGCATTAAAACCTTCCAATTTATTTAGGGAGGTTTTTTTTCAATTTTTTTTATTTTAATTAGGTTATTAAAAAAAATTGTTGTATCTTTACAGGGCCATAGGTAGTCTTCCAAATATATATTTTAAATATAAGGTAGGTTGGAGTCTACTCTTCCGTTGTTATCTTCTAACACTCGGCCCGTCTTCCACTACAAAGATAAGAAAAATAAATGATACTACCAAATTATTTAACATTTATTTTCAAATAATTCAATTATAATAATTTGGTAGTATGGAAATAATATCATATATTTGTATTGAACAAATAATTTAATTAAGATGAAGAAAGTAATATTTAACAACGGAGATTTAAGTTTTGATATTGATGAGATTGAAAGTTTTGATGCTCCAATTACAGTAAGTAAAGAGTATGACTCAGATTTAGATAATCCTTTTGCTATTGATGTTGAAGATACAAGCTATTGGTACGCTGAACAAGTAGAGCGTGACGCTGATTTTGAAAAACTTAAATCTATTGTACCAAAGTTTTCTTTTATAGAACTGTAATGAATGTGAAATTTGGATATAGGGGAACAGAATACCCAAGACAGAAAATGATTGATTGGTTTGATTACTCTTTTAATAAAGAGCCTGATAATAATGATGAATTAGAATCTGATATGTGGCATTCTGAAAATCAACAATCATTTTTTGATGACTTCTCAGATGAGCTTTCAGAATTGAGCTATATGGAAATGATTGATGTCTACCAAAAAAGTAGAGACGCCTCTTTTTAACGGATTAAATAAACAGAAATAATGGATTTAAGAAAAGAATACAAGGAAGAAACAAAGTATGATTGTGTGGCTTATACACAAGAATACCCAGGTGCAAGACCTTACCAAGATGGTTTTACTGATGAATACGTAGAATGGTTAGAGAACAAAGTTAAAAAATTAACTATATAACGTGTTATAACCTTTTAACTTAAAACAAAAGATATGAATAAATTAGTATTTACATTAAAAAATGATTGGGGTAGCGATATAGTTTTAATTGCTAACAACCATAAAGACTTGGAAGATTACTTAAACTCTAACTATGATTGGGTTAGAATTGAAGTAAAAGAAGATAGCGTTATTATTAAAGAGCGTGAGGGTTACGAAAATGAAATAGCTACCCTTGAATGGGTTAAGCATATTTAATTGGTTATAACGTTTAGGCTATGATAAGTAGCGGAATATTAACACTAAAACATATTAAAACAATGAAGTTAGAGAAACCATATAATAAAGTTAAACCCACAGACACCGCTATTGATTATAGCCATTGTTACCTACCGTTTTTTGACTCTAAACAAGAGGGGTGGAATTGGTACAATGAAAATGTAATCTCATTAGAAGAAGCGGTTAGACTACGTGAAATGGGGTTTAGTAACCCAACTAGAATGGCTTGGTATATTGAGGGCAATGTATTTTGGAAGACACCCCAAAACCACAACGATTCAAATATAAAAATAAGCCTACCAACAAGGGAACAAGCAGATTGTTTTTTAAATGGTAGGTAACGTATTGTATATGATTTGTTGAGGAACGAAATAAAATATATACGGTGTTAGTTGACGAAGTGAACTTTAAAATTAAAGAGATGACGATAAGCGAAATAAAAGAATTGGTTGAAAATACCAAAGAATTAACAAAAGACGAAATGTACAATGTAAGCACACACTTAAAATTCTTTGATAGAGTTAATTATGTTGCGTGGATTGAAAAATTAATTAAATAAAAGACAATGAAAGATATTATAAACAGAATAGCAGAATTAAGAAAAAACATAGAAACAGCAAAGACCACTGATGTAATAGAAATATCAGTTGAACTAATTAGAATAGAAAGCCTATTAAAGCAATTATCTATACACGATGTTAGCCAACAAAGTGAACTTTTATTGCAGTGCTACAAAGAAGGTTTTCAAACAGCAGTGGATAGTTTGGTTAGTGCAAATGAAGCAGTGAAAAACAAGACTCTGTAATAATTGTGGCTAACGGAGAGTATATGCGAAGGCTGAGGAACGAGGCTTACGTATATACATTGTTACCTAACTTTAAAAATTAACATTATGAAATTTATAGAAAGATTATTTGAACTAATGGTTAAGTACCAAGAATTTAAATATATAATAAAAAGCAACTACGAAAAACTAAGGGTTGAACTTAGATTGTATTATGCTGAAAAGATAAAAGACCTGCATAGTTAATTTTTATTGTAGGTAACGTATTGGGTATATGAGCCGTACCCATAGCACAAACTTTAAAATTAAACAATAACCTTAACAGGGTATGGCTTATATACCTTGTTAGCAACAGTTAATTATTATGAACGAAAATGTTTATTACCAACCTGATTTTAAAAATGACGACACTTTAATTACACCCAATGGAGTTGAATTATGGAGTTACTATGTGTATACAAATTTTGACAATGCACGAAAAGACTTCCCTGATAGACAAATAATTACCTACAAGGGTGATGATATAGAAAACCCATACTTCATTGATGGCGATGGTGACTACTAATTGTTGCTAACGGTTTGGCTATGCACCGTAAAGCATAGAACAATGTTTAATCTTAGCACAATATTATATTGCTTTATGGGGTATAGGTTGTGTTAGCAAATCGTTTTAATTATGAAAAATAATATTGAAATTACTATTGATGAAATCAAGGAAGTGGCTAAAGAGTGTAAGTTTAAAGAACCTACTCAAGAGCAAATAAAATACATTATTGAACACTATAACGATAAAGCAGATGAAGACCCAAGTGGTTATTGGAGGTTATGGGTAGAACAATTGCTTTACGATGCTGATGTTAAAAAAATCACTAACTAAGTAATGTTTGCTAACGTTATGGTGTATGATTAGTAGCGTAAATAATAACTAAAGATAATAGAAATGAATAAATTAAAACAAGAACTTAAACAACTTAAAATACAAATTAGAGTTGGAATAGACCAAAAGCAAATAAGCCAAGACTGGGGAATACTTTTATTAGACAACCTTGAAGAAGCTATTAATTATACACGTTGTTGTAAAAGCGATAGCGAGCTGTTGCCGACTAAACAATACGAAATTGAATTTAGTAATCACTTACGTTGCGGAATAAACGTTACAAATAACGAAATAAATGTAATAGGCGCAATTGATGGTTGGGGTAATGGTGTTGGTAAAGATGTTATAACTGTAAAAGAACTTTAGGCAATTGTTTACAACGTTCCGTATATGATTTGCGGAATGAAATGGAGTTAATTATATACATTGTTATAAAACGTTTATTATGAAGAAAAAATATTTAAAAAGTTACGAAAATTATAGACCATCAATAACTCAAAGGATTGAGCAGTTTTTTAGGTGTAGAAAAAACAAACATCTATGGAGAGTTTATGATGTGGTTGAAAATGGAGAAGTTGTTGGAGAGTATAAAGAGTGCATCCATTGTGGAGAAAATCACAGTAGCTTTAATGTTTTATAACGGATAGGTATATGAATAGTGCGGATTAAATAAAACGATATGGCAGATATAAAAGAAATAAAGAAAGCGGAAATGAGTGAAATAATTGACTTCTACTACAAAATAGATGAGTACGGACATATATTTCATTTAGACCCCAAATTACTTGACGAACCATTTAAGAAAATTATTGAGGGAATGGAAGCGGTTGAAAAGATGATGGATGATAGTTACGGAATGTAGCATTATTTATATGCGGTGTTGTAAAACGTTTTTAACTATAAATATAATGGAAGAAGAAAAATATAAATGCCTAGAATGCAAAAAAGAATGCTTAGAATCTGAATTATTAGAAGATGACTATGCACAATACAAAGGATTTAGCGAGGAACTTTTTTGCCCTCATTGTAAAGCAAGAGTTGATTAAATGTTTTACAACTAAGGGATATGAATTATAAAAAATAGTATACGAAATAATAACAAGACCCGTTACAGATGTGATGGGTCTTTTTGTTTATGTATTGTTTAGAATTTGAGTATAGGGTAGGTTGTAGTCTACTCTTCCGTTGTTATCTTCTAACACTCGACCCGTCTTCCACTACAAAGATAAGGATTATATGTTAGACTACCAAATATTATCTTATATTTCTACAATATATTTTAATGCTGTAGCAGCAGGTAGTTGCTTAAGCCGCTGCTGTAGCGGTTTCCCACTGAAAATAGATTTGTTATATTGAATAATTTATTATATATTTGCATTATGTTTAACTAAAACCAAAATATTATGAAATGTTATTATTGTGAAAACGAAGCCACTGTTAAAGATTATAGAACGTGGAATGGACAAACAGGTAAAGAGTTAGTATGTGTAGATTGTTTTAACATTACCAATGATGGCTTATTGAATAGGCAAGCTGAGATTGATAAAGTTAAGGAAGCGATTTTCGAATCTAATCTAGATTATTGGGCTGAAGATTTTCTGGAGACGGGATGGGGAGAAATGTGGGATAACATCAATATTGTTATGGACGAACATAAAGAGAGAATGCTTCAGGAGTTTGAAGATGAGACTGGACAGGAGCCACATGAAGATACTGTTGAGAAGTGGAATGAAGTAATGTTAGATAAGATAAATAAATTAATTAAAAAAACAATATAATTATGGGAAATGCAAAATCAGAATTAGGGTTAGCGATGGTTAAAGTTAATTTAAACGATAAGGATGATGTTCTAGGTACATTAATAGATGTTATATCAGTAGATGGTGATTTAAGTGAGAATGAAGAATATTACAGGGAAGATACATTAGCCTTAGGTTTTGTTAGTGAGGCTGAGCGTTTAGTAGAGGAAGCAACTAAAGGTATGTGTTATGATTCAATAGATAAATTCAAGATAGTATTTGATAAAGTCTTTTCTTCTTTGAGTGACCAAGAATATTTTTGTGTTTGTGATTATACTATTGAGGATTTGGGTGACGGTGTAATAATGCTGGCTTATGCTTATGGTGGTAATTACAGTTATTAATTTAGGTAGTGTTACTTATAGTCTGCACGATAATTAAATTAGATATATTATCTTTGTATTATAACAATTAAAAACTATATAAAATGACAAAGCCAGAAATTAAAGAATTTTTAAATGAGTATTGTGATAAATCATTTGAACTTGAAATGCCAGACCATATGTGGGAGCTGTTAATGGATAACCATAGAGGTATTGTATGGTATGGCGTTGAGTATGTCATGCCAGAGAGCTGTTCAATGTGGACTGAATTTGAACAAGGGGTTGCAGACCATTTATATGATAATCATGCATTATAGAAAATGCTAACAATAGTATGTTGTGTGTATAGATTTGTTATTATATCTTTGTGGTATAATAACAAATACTATATATTATGACAAGTTTATTAAAAGAGATTGAGCAAAACATTAACGAATTAATTAAATTATTATTAGTTGAGCAGGCAGAATTTATTACAGCTGCTGAATATGATAATGGTGATGATTGTTTATATGATGCACCAAGAGTTTATACAACATCAAAGCATGGTTATACAAATGAGTGGTGTGTATTAAGAATAGATAAAGGTATTGTTTATTTGGGTGGTTTATTTGATGACGGGGGTGATTTCAAGCAGTTGGGTATTTTAGATTTAATTGAGAGTGATTTATTAACTATAGCAAATAACATTTATTAATTATGATTGAAAATAAGAATAGAGATTTATTAGAGGTTCAAATTATACAAGATGGTATTAATGGAGATACGACGGTATTATCGGAGTTATTAGATATGTTACCTGATAATACCATACTGGCAGCTTTAACAGATGATGCCAGGCGTTATATGTGTCAGAATTGTGGTGGTGGTTTCAGTGAAAGTGATATGGTATTTGGTGATGGGAATTTCATTGATGTAGATTTATGTATAGATTGTTCAAATTAAATTTGGTAGTATGGAAATAATATCTTATATTTGCATAGAACAATAATAAAACATTTAATATTATGAGCGCAATTATTTATGGAGCACCCGAATGGGTTAAAGTACCAAATATTTGGGAACTTCCTGACGATGTTGATTATCAGGAATTAGAGGCTAAGTATAAAGCTGACATTGCTGATATTTTAATCAAAGGTAATTTACCAAGAAATAAATACATTGGTAAGATTATTAAATTCCCAGTAGCTGATGGTTATGCGGAATACATGGTAAAAAATATGAAACCATTACATTTGGTACATTTACCAATAATGGATTGTTATGAATCAGCTAATGTTGATTTAATGACAGCTGAAAGGGTTATTGAATTAATTGAGTCAAATGAACGTTTTGAATCATTTTTGGAACGTAATCGTAAAAATAAAGAGATATAGTTATGAGTTATACAATTGAAGAATTAAAAGGTTTATGTACTAAGAATCCTGAATTAATTAAATTTATTGATAATGCTGTCACTAAATTTAATAAGGAGTGTATTGAGATAAACGCTTATAAAAATTACGGTTGGAAGTGGGATGTTGAGTTTGATATGTACGATAGAGATTTAGCGATGAGTAAATATTGTTGTACTATCTGTAATGAGGATTTCATTGATGATGAAAATGACGGATGGGAATCCCCTGCATTAAACACAGATTTTTTAGAATACGTTGGTTCTAATTATTGGGGTAAAATTTTATTAGACAATGGTGATATATTACTTTTAATTGATGAACCGTTATTTTCTTACTTTCAAGTATTTTCATTAGATAATTTAGATGATGGTAGGGTTGACTTATCTGGTTTCTGGGAGCATATTAAATTTAATTGAGTTATAATTAGGTAGAGTGGAAATAATATCTTATATTTGTATTGAACAAAAACAATAATTATGAAACAATTATTCAATCACATTACAGGAAGAACATTAGGGCTTGCATTTTCAGATAAGTCAACCGACAGAAAAATTTACTTATTCGTAAAAGATAATCTAGAAGATATCGACATTAACTTTGATTTGAATTTAAGTGAACCATCTAGTTGTAACGTATCATTTGATGATGATGATAGAATAATTGAGGTTATAGGTCCTAAAGAAAGATTCACAATTGAGATTCAAAACTTAAATTTAATTGATTTATAATTAGGTAGTGTGGAAATAATATCTTATATTTGCATAGACATAATCGTTAAAACTTCATAACTATGGAATTATCAATATCAACTTCGCAACAAGAAACATATAACAACAATAACCGTTATAAAGGCACTTACTTACATGGTCAATTAGAAAGTGATATGGAGTATGACATATTTAGTTTTGACCAAGAAACCAAGTTTGAAACTGGGGTACACCAAGTAATAGTTAATGGTGTAGATTGTTTCTTTATTCTTTGGGAGGATGGATTATTTGTTGATGAGTTTAGAGGGTATTTGATATACCAAGATGATAAAGATTTATTATTTTGTCTTAAAGGATTCCTAGATAAAAAGGAATATTTTTAATGTAAAATAATTAACATTTTGTTTGGTAGATTGGAAATAATAACTTATATTTGCATAGAACATTAAATCTTAATCATTATGGCACGAAAAAAAGTTTACATTGTAAAATCAGGAAGTCTTCACAAAACTACACAACAATATTGGTTAACACCAACTTACTATAGTAGTAAGAAAGCAGCTCTTTTAGAGGCAAAACAAGTCTTAGATATTAACAGGGCTAAAGAAATTTTGGAGCATGATAAGTATATTAAGCATGACCCAACTATTATTTCAATGACTGACTATGTTGGTGAGGAAGGGAAATACAAAGCTAGGGTGATAGTTGAATGGGCTTGGTTGAATCAATATTAACATAACTTTTAAAAAGTATAATTGAGCTAAAAAGGAACTATTTTCATAGTTCCTTTTTTATTTGGTAGTTACCTGGTAATGTTGTATATTTGACTAATGTTTAATTAAAACCAAGAACAGAATTATGAAAAATTTAAACGATTTTACCGTATATAACGGTATTCAATATCCATTACAGACATTTTCAGCTACAATAGATAATCATCCTGACGATGAATGGGTACACACATATCAAATAGCTCCTGAATGTTTACTGGATGCTTTAATGGAAGGTAGTGAAGATTATGAAGAAGAAGGTTTTGACGGTGATGAAGCTGAAATAGATGATATAATATATCATTATGTTGAAGACCAATACTGGGGTTTACCTTTAGAGGTAATATGCAAAGAGCATTTAGATTTACCAATGACATTAATACTTGAATAAGATGAAAACATTTAATTTTTACCAGAAACATGGTAACGTAAGGATTACTTTATCAGCTAATAATTTTGATGAGGCTGAAGAAATATTAATGGACACTGTTCAGGGTGATTGTGGTTGGAGAGTTGAAGACGAAGACGGTGAAGATGAAGATGACTTTTATTTATTCTATCTTTATTTTATTTTTTGTTTATGTTTATTAGTTTTTTATTTGGTGGTTTAGTTTTTTTTTCTTATCTTTACAGTGTTAGCCTGACATACACATCGGAAGAGTAGACTCCACGGTACTTGTATTTTTCCTAGGGTATAATAAATTAAAATATTATCTTATATATTTGGTAGATTGGAAATAATGCCTTATATTTGTATTGAACAAAAATAGATACATTATGAAATCGAACGCAAGAAAAGCATTTAACGAGTTAAAAAAATTGGGCTGTCCTGTAGAGGATTACTGGTACGATGATTCAAGGGGTCATTTCTGGATTAACGGTGAGCATGAGGATGCAGGTGAGTGGTTGGATTACTGGTCAATGGAGTTAATGATGGGTTCCGACCAGTTGAATGATATTTTAAATTCCAATGGTTTATATTGGGAATGGGAGAATTCTGCTGTAGGATGCGTGCACGACCTTTAAAATAAATTGAAAATATAAGATAATATATTTGGTAGTTTAAATATATTATCTTATATTTGTACCAGATAATAATAATAAAAACAAATAAAATTATGGAACAAGTATTAAATTTACCAGAAGGAATTACAGTTAAACCATTATCTTTAAGAGAGCAAAAAGCCCTTAGAGGTTTAAACAAGAGAGGTTTAACGCCACAGGAGAATCGTGAAGCTAAAGAGATGAAGAAAAAAACCAAAGATTTTGCAGTAGAATTTGGTTTAGACTGGGGCGTTTTAAAAACCCCTGCATTTATTAACCTTAAAGGTGACTGGATTCAAACCAAAGATTACGCATTGGTACATACAAAAACTAATGATGTTTTAAACAGCGTAAAGGAAGGATATAGAGTATCCCAGAATCTTCACATTATTAGATTAATGTTTATGGGTATTAAAGGTTTTGGTGATAAGATTAGACCAGTTATGGCTGGCTCATTAAACGGTGGACGGAGAGTATATATTCAATTGGAAATAATTGGGGATGCTTTTATCGGTAATGATACGGTTAAACGTTATGTTACCATAGTAGATAGTAATGACGGTTCATCTTCATTATCAGTTGGTATTGGTGATAAGACAATGAGCTGTTCAAACCAGTTCTTTTATTTTTCTAAGAATGGGGATGTTAAATTTAGACACTCAGCAAGTATGGCTGAAAAAATGAAAACGATTCCGTCACTTATCACATTTGCTTTATCTCAATCAATGAGAATGGTTGAACTGTATAAAGAATTCCAATCAACGCCAATAACTCGTGAGTTAGCGCATGACATGGTAAGAAGTCAATTAGGGTATAACCTTAACAGCAAAACTGAAGACTTGAATGAATTATCACTTAGAAGTCTTAGAAACATGAATACATTATATGAAAATATATATGGTGAGATGGATGGTGATTTAAAGAATGGTAATGAACCTAAAGGTGAAAACTTATGGGGATTATTATCTGGTGTTACTAGATGGACTACACATGATAAACAAGCACCTAAACGTGATAATGGTAGACTTGAAAGTATTATGATAGGTACTAATTATAGAAGTAATACCAAAGCGTTAAACTTTGTGTTAAAACAAAGTGGAAGGGCTTTTGCTAAATTCTAACAGCCAGTAAAATATAATAATAAAACCACTGGAGAAATCTGGTGGTTTTTTTTATTATATACCCTAGGAAAAACCCACGTAGGGTGGAGTCTACTCTTCCCACCAATAGGTGCGCCCGTCTTCCACTACAAAGATAAGAAAAATAAATGATACTACCAAATAAAAAACCTGGTAATAAATTAGTTTATTCCAGTATATTATAGTATCTTTGACTAATGTTTAATTAAAACCACAATACAATGACCGAAATTGAAAAAGCACAAAAAAAACTGGACTGGTATAAAGCTTATGCTGATAACGTGCAGGCTACAAATTACAGAACGCATGACTATGCTTGTGAGCAAGCTGATGCGGATACTGGGGTAATTCAATATCCATATAGTGAGGGTGACAACTACTGGACGATAAAGATAATGGATGAGAATGCCGAATATGAAGATAATGTAGGATTCTTTCAATATGGGGCAATAGCAATTCAAAGTTGTTGGGATGACCAGAGTGAAGAATTATATGAAGTTAATCCAGAATGTTTAGCTGATGAGGATAGATATTTTGATTCACTAGAAGAAGTATTAAAACATCTTAAATATAATTATGATTTTGTTAAAGTATCCTGTTTTGACAGCGAGATGCCAGATATTAAAACTGGTGATTATTTTGTGTGTGAGGATTTAGAGAATGGTAAATTTCAAAAATCATATTAAGATGAAATATAAAACATATATAACAGAAGATGGGCATACAAATGCTGATTGCCCAATATGTGAAGGGTCGGAACATATAGATGAATTAGAAGAATTTAACAAATGTCAACTATGTCAGATGGAAGGTCGACCTCATTATATAAGAGTATTTCAAATGGGGTTTGATATTGCAGAACGTGAGAATATCCCTGATTCTGAAGTTGAAGGGTTATGGCTTGAGATTGAGGATTTGATAAATAACTACAAATATAAAAATACTAAAGGTGAAAATTCTTACTTCAAATCGGTGGGGTGTATTGATACAGAAGATATGACTCATGCTTATGGTAAAAAATATTTAAAAGAATTAAATAAAACAGAAGGATAATTTGGTAGTTACCAGGGAATTGTTTATCTTTGAAGTATGGAAGACGAAATAGATTTATTTGAGCAATACGAAACATTGCCACAGCCAGTACAAGACATTTTAACTGAATCATTTGATGAAAATTATGAGGAATGTGAAAAAATGTTAAAAAAATTAGAACCATTGGGTTATACCTTTGAATATGGTTTAGACGCTTCACCGTATAATTTACAATTAATTAAATAATCAACTATATTATGATACACAAATATAATAATTTTATAGCGAAGTTTAATAATGAAAGTGGGTTACTTGAAATCACTTGCAATCTTAATGGTCAGACACTTGAACGGGAATATGATTTATCACCGAATATCAATTCGGTTTCACTAGAAGGTAAATATATAAAATTTGATTATCATTTAGGTTTTTATCAATTAAAGTTTGAAGGTAAATCAGGGATTGTAATTGATTTATTTGATTTAGACGGTGAACATAGTGATGTTATAGGATGTTGGGATTTTTATGACGATTTACACCCAATGTTTAAAAATTAATTTGGTAGTATGGAAATAATACCGTATATTTGTAGAAAACAAATAAAATAATAAGATTATGTATGTAGTATTTAGAATTTTAATTCAAGATGGTGAACGCCAAAGATATGAATTTCGTCCAAGAGAAATTGAAGATGATTTAACTGATGAACAAATTGATGTTATTGGTAATGAAATTATCACAGAGGAATATTCAACTGATGAGTTATCTGATGGGTTCTTTTGGGATGACTTTGGACAAATTGCAGGTTGTAATGATGGGTATGATGTGATTCCTAATAAGAAATCGTTTGATTTATTTAGTTCAATTATAATCTGTTAAAAGTTGTGAGTACCAATTAAAAGTTGTATATTTGAATAATTAAACTCTTTGATTGAAGATAAACGATAATTAGTGAAGATTAAATTAGCTTAGAAATTATATTACTCACCGTTAATTATTAAACTGTATCAGCAGTTGTGTTCCCGTAAGGGTATTAAATATTGTAGATGTGTGGAGAGTGCGACTTAATGACACACACACCCTACTGAAATTTGGGCAAAGAGTTTTTAAAATATAGGTTAAACATTGAAACCTTTGTGAATATTAGAGATTAAGCAGGAGAAATTCTCAATACAATCTGCATACTCACATAAAGATACTAATCCTGAATTGACAGGATAATCCACGCTTGGAGAGTAGGTAGTTTTACCACGCCAAGAGAGTAGGATAGCAGTAATGCTAGATGTGTTGTTCCCTGTGGATGAAGGGGAATAAAACAAGATGATAAGAATGAGAGGATACCAATATCGGTGACAATAATAACTTATCCAACACAAATGAGTTCTCAGCAATGTAGTTAATGACCATGAATAAGCAACCAAATAAACTAAAAGTTCCCACGTGGTACATGGATCAGGAACTTTATTAACTACGTAACCCTACTCTTATTAGTGATATAAGGACTAAATTATATTTATGACTGTTGTGTAACAGCTAATAAGAAAGAGGGTTTAATATTAATTTTAAAACTACATAAAATGAAAAAAAAGTTTACAATACATGTCAGTATGCCTAGTAGTAAATATACAGTTATTATAGAGGCAGATAGTATGTCTCTTAAACAAGGTAGAATAAATTTTTGGATGGATGCTCCTTCTGACACGAGATTCCAGAAAGAATTATTATCTACTTACCCTGAAAAATATACAACAATAGAAAAAATAGAAAGATTATGAAAAGTTTATTTATGTATATAGGACTTAGAACCTATAAAGGAAAATTTAAAGTAATGAGAATGCTTTGTGTAATTGAACTAATTATTATATTAGGATT
>Ga0070744_10000265_pt1 | contig 14754 bp, 20 predicted proteins | sample ColrivemetaGS535_FD_74188 | JGI IMG/M metagenome (GOLD analysis project Ga0070744, IMG submission 74188) | Estuarine microbial communities from the Columbia River estuary, USA - metaG S.535 | ecosystem: Environmental > Aquatic > Marine > Intertidal zone > Estuary | place: USA: Columbia River...
TAAATATACAATGTGCTACAATAGACACATAAACACTAAAGGACCAATATGAGTGAAGTAATTAATCCCAGTAAAAAACGTAGCCGCAGTAAGAAGTTCGAAAATCTTGTAGGACCTACAGATAGTAAGATTGACTATCAAGCACGTGAAAAATTAGTTACCGCACGTATTGGTCTATTGTTGCGTCATTCATTCTTTGGCAATCTTGCTACTCGTATGCAATTGATTAATGCTGATCTATGGTGTAGTACAGCGGCAACTGATGGTCAGAAGTTCTATTACAATAGCCGCTTCATTATGATGCTAAAGCCCAAAGAAGTTGAGTTTTTAGTTGGGCATGAAGTGTTACACGTTGTGTATGACCACATGGGTCGTAGAGGTAATCGTGATCCTGAAATCTGGAACATTGCTGATGACTATGCAGTTAATGCAGATTTGAAACGTCACAAAGTTGGTGAATTTATTAAGACAGTACCTTGCTTATATGAGCAAAAATATGATGGTAAAGCGGCTGAAGAAATCTATGATGATTTGATGAAGAATGTTCAGAAAATCTCTATTGAAGATTTGCTGGATCAGATGATTGATGACCACATGGATGGTGAAGGCGATGGTGAGGGTGATAATGAAGGTAATGGTGAAGGCAAAGGTAAGCGTCCCACAATGACACCTGAGGAACGTGAACGTGTACGTCAGGAAGTTAAGCAAGCTATTATCAATGCCGCAAGTAGTGCAGAAGCTGGACAGTTACCCCTCGGTGTCGAACGATTGATTCGTCAACATACTAACCCAGTTATGCCTTGGCGTGACTTAATTCAAACGAATTTGACTAGTGCTATTCGTTCAGATTACAGTTGGATGCGCCCTTCACGTAGAGGTTGGCACATGGATGCTATCATGCCCGGCATGAATCCCGGTGAAGAAATTGATGTAGTTGTTTCTATCGATATGTCAGGTTCAATTAGCAACAGTCAAGCACAAGCGTTCTTAGGTGAGATCGGTGGCATGATGAATAGCTTTGATGGATACAAGGTTCATGTATTTTGTTTTGATACTGACACATACAATCCCAAAGACTTCAGTAGTGAGAACATGGACCTGATTGAAGAATATCAGCCAATGGGCGGCGGTGGTACTGATTTTGATTGTATCTTCAAGTACTTGAAAGATAATGCTATCGATCCAAAACGATTGATTGTGTTTACTGATGGTTATCCCTGTGGTAGTTGGGGCGATGCAGATTATTGTGATACAACATGGATCATTCATGGTGATAAGAATCCTAATCCCCCGTTTGGTACATATGCAATTTATGATGAGCCAGTGAAAGCATGATATTAGATATACTTGGCTATGGCTTTATCGTAGTGGTACTGGGAGTAGTCTTGTATATTTTTATTAGACTACTATCCGGAGCATTGGAAACATTATCAAAACATGATGACTAAGCACTATCTAGCAATGTGGGACATGCAAGGTCTTGAATGTCTATATGATGTTGACTTGCATATGAGTAAGTACAATGAATGGGAAAAACAAAAAGTTGTTGCCATTCTTAAAGAAGAACGTGTGCCCGATTGTCCTCAGGGTATTCCATTACAAATGATGATCCTTCGTGCTAGAGCAAATAGCCAGCGTGTGTATGAGATTTATGAATTTAATAGTACGGTAAAATATGATGAACTCAAAGAAGCGTTTAATGATAATCCGCAACCTATTGTAGAATGGATTAGAGAGAACGGTAAACAAGTTTATAGCGACTATGTTAAGCAGGATAGAAAGATGATTGTATGAAGTACATTGGTACAAGTCTCGGTGGTTGCTTGAATAGTTTGATGGCAGGTGAAGTGTCCGAGGATGAGGTTATGTTCATTGTAACACGTACCTTGTGTCCTACCTATGTAACTTTTATGGGTGTAGTAGAACAATATTATGCAGAAGGCATACCTATAACACGATCCACGTATTCATACTCACTTAGTGAGTATGACTTAACCAAAGTAAAAGAATTAGCCACTAGATTGTATTTCTCAGGTAGGATACATCAACCTAGAGTATTTGATAATGAAGGGCGCACTGCCGGACATTATTATCCGTATAATCATCCAGCTAAATTAGGTCAAGGATTGTGGATGCAAGTTGTTCCTACTAATGATAACTCAACACCAGCAGTAGTTGATGCATATGAAAAATATAAGTTGTTAGATAATTTAACAAAATGATAGAATTTCAATTAGATCCTATTACATGGTTTAGTGAACGAGAATTAACACATACACCTAAACATTTTGTAGTAACATCAAAGCCATGTACACCCGAATCTAAGCAATGGGTATTGGATAAATTAACTGGTAGATTTAGTGTCTCTCCTCACAATACAAACGAAGATAATTCCTTGTTAACATTATTCACAACCGGACATCTTGCATTTGAGGACCCGCATGAAGCATTATTTTACGAACTTAAATGGTCGTAAATGGGCATATAGAAATATTGCAAACTCAATATATAACATTAAATAACTTTAGCATATTACAAGGAGAACATAATATGAGTTTTACAAGACACGTAGGGAAACACGGGGACAGAAAAGTAGCTGTAATTTTCCGAGAAGTACCAGGCGAGCCTCATATGTGCTTGGTGACATACACGGAAACAATTAATAAGAATATACATGATGCATTAATTCGTTGTATTGAAAGTGATATTGGCCAGAATAGTGAAAACTTAGCTGATGCATTGAACCGTAGTTACACACAAGACGGTAGACCAATACTACAAGTTTTACATATTGAAGGTCAATTAAAGAAAGTCAACACAGAAATGATTTTAATGACGCCTGCGCCAAATACACGTATTAAGTTAAATGAACTTAACAAAATCTTAGACGAAATGAAGTTGGGTGAAGATGCAGTTAAACGCATGGCCGAATTGGATCAAAGTCGTGGATTACAAGATCCGGCTGACGTAGCACGTAGAATGCGTGGACCACAAGGTAATCAACCACCGGTAGTAGCATCATCTGGTGATTTATTAGGCGATGCCTCACTTGCTAAACAACGTATTGAACAAGCACAAAAAATGGAACGTGAAGCTAAAGGCTTACTAGCTGAAGCACAACGTTTAACCGAAGAAGCTCAATCACTAGATCCATCATTAGCTCCCAAGCCAGCAAAGGCATCTAAAGTTAAAAAGGCAGAGGTTATTGCAGAAGTAGTTGTTCCGGAAAAAAGAAAATATACAAAAAAAGTAACTAATGTCGCCTGATTTTATCGATAAATGGGAACACATCCTTGAAGATGTTGAGAAGAACAAAATCCCAGTAGAGTTTATTAAAAAATTAATTATTAAACTAACTGGTAAGAAGCAACAAACGATTAACATCCAGAAGTTACTTCAACAAGGTTTAGATCCGGATCAAGTAGAAGATGCTGTTAGTCGTAAATTGAATGAACTAGAAGATTCTATTGTTAGTGTAGAATTTGTACTAAATGTACAAAGTATTGCTGATACAGTGCAACCCGAAACAGATAGGCTTTTAGGTAAACTTTAATCAAAAAGCCCTGAACATTCGGGGCTTCCCTCATTATATGATACAATAATTTATGAAACAATATTTAGAACTATTACAAGATATATTAGATAACGGAGAACTTAAAGATGACAGAACTGGTATTGGCACTCATAGTGTGTTTGGACGTCATCTTCGCTTTGATTTGCGTAGGGGCTTTCCCGCAGTCACTACTAAGAAGCTTGCTTGGAAAGCTTGTGTCGGTGAACTACTTTGGTTTATTGAAGGGTCTAGTGATGAACGTAGACTGGCAGAACTTACCCACGGTAGTAGTGAAGGAAAGGTTACTATCTGGACGCCCAATGCAGAGGCATCGTATTGGAAGCCTAAAGCGAAATTCGAAGGCGATCTCGGTCGTGTCTATGGTGTACAATGGCGGCACTGGAACAAGTATCGCACAGAGAAAGATATGGGCAAAGCGCACAAAGGCGGCACACGCCTCGCTGTTGATAAAACAGAAATCGACCAATTGGCAAATCTCATTAAAGGATTAACTGAAGATCCTAATGGGCGCAGACACATTCTAAGTGCCTGGAACGTGAGCGAGTTAGACGAAATGGCATTGCCCCCTTGTCACGTTATGAGCCAATTTTATGTTAACAAAAATAAAGAACTGTCTTGCCATATGTATCAGCGTAGTGTTGATGTTTTTCTGGGCTTACCTTTTAACATTGCTAGTTATGCATTACTTACACATCTATTGGCACATCACACTGGATTGAAAGTAGGTGAACTTGTAATCAGTACAGGTGATACCCATATCTACAAAGACCACATTGCACAAGTCAAAGAACAACTAACCCGTAAACCACATCCATTGCCTACATTAATGTTAAATGCTTCAAAGACAAACATCTTTGAAATTTCAATGGAAGATATACATTTGGAGAACTATCAAAGTGATGGCCCTATCAAAGCACCAATGGCAGTCTAAAGACGAATTTACTAGACCTAAGTATCAGGTATATATGTCCGAGACTGGCGAAGAATCTGTATCTATCACTCACGTAGTACATACTATTAGAATGGGTGATGTTGAAGATCCTGATTTGTTTGTAGCACAACCTATATATGAGTGGCAACAAACAGAAGCTGGTAAATGGATAATGGAAAACTCTAATCCCAAACCTAGTTGGCATCGTCAAGTAGATTATACTACTTATGGACAACTATATCTGATTAAAGCATATCTAACACATAAACAATTAACATTTTGGAAATTAAAATATGAGTAATATATTAGTTACGGGCGGATTAGGACTTATTGGACATAACGTAGTAGATAGATTACAACGTATGGGGCACCGTGTTGCTATTACCGATATACGAACTAACTATGGTATCATCCCACAAGATGAGATAGACTATCTAATGACAGAACGGTTGAAGAAAATTCAACCCGGCAGTATTCACGCCATTGATATTTCTAGTGAGAGTATCGATTGGTTATTTGAACGATACAAGTTTGATATTGTAATTCATATGGCTAGTTTCCCCCGACAAAAAGTTGTTAATCTTAATCCAGCAATGGGGGCAAAAACAATGATGGAAGGTTTATTGAATTTGTGTGAAGTCAGCAAGAAACATAAAATAAAGAAATTTGTTTATATCAGTAGTTCAATGGTATATGGTGACTTTACAGATGACGTAACAGAAGATTATTCCTGTAAACCACAAGGTCAATATGGTATTATGAAACTAGCAGGAGAACGATTAGTTGAAGATTATAGCCGTCGTGATTGTTTCAGTCATACAATTATTCGTCCCAGTGCTGTCTACGGTGAACTAGATGTTGAGGATCGTGTTATTGCTAAGTTTATGCTAACAGCAATGCGTGGTGGCACACTAAATGTAAATGGGGCAAACGAAACATTAGATTTTACTTACGTAGAAGATGCCGCAGATGGTATTGTTGCAGCCTCATTGAGTGATAACACAATGAATAAGACATATAATATTACTAAGAGTCACAGTCGTACATTGTTAGAAGCCGCACAACTAGCATTGAAGTTAGCCGGTGGCGGGACATTGGTAGTTAAAGATAAAGACAAAGATTTCCCCAGTCGTGGTGCATTAAACATTGATGCCGCTCGTAGAGATTTTGGTTATGATCCTAAGGTAGATGTAGAAGAAGGATTTGAAAAATATTATGCATGGCTTAGTAATTCCCCATTTTGGTCTAAAAAGACAGTACTCTAACTTAAAAGATGAATTACTAGATGCCACAGACCGTGCCCTTAAAGATGGTAAACTAGTCGGTGGTCATTACACACGGTCATTTGAAGAATGGCTAAAACATCGTACTAGTACAAAGTATGCTATCACAGTTCATTCAGGTACACAAGCATTAGAGATTATAGCCCGTTGGAAAAAGATTAAACACAGTGAAACTATGGAGGGCAATCCAAAAATTCGTATACCTAATTTAACTTATCCAGCCACACTAAATGCGTTTATAACAGCTGGCTGGGACATTGAATTAGCTGATATTGATAAGAATGGTGTTATTCAACATGAGACTGGTAGAGGTGGAATATATGATTGTGTGATGGGATTTGCGGGTCGCAAGCCATGGCCTAATGCTAATTATCCAAATGCATATGGAGTAATAGTTGACGGAGCACAACATTGGTTAGTAGCTGATGGTGATGTGGGTAGTGGCATGTCAATTAGCTTTGATCCTACAAAGAACTTACCTAGTTCAGGCAACGGTGGTGCCATTGTAACTAATGATGAAAAGTTATATCTCTATGCGTCAAGTTATAGAGATAATAATAAACCCTACTTCTATGATGCTGGATCTAATAGTAAGATGAGCGAACAAGATTGTGCTCAAATTATGGTTAGAGCAAAATATATTGATGAATGGCAAAAACGCAGAGCAACTATTGCTAAGTATTGGTGTGATAGTTTTAGAGAATTACCATTAAATTGTTTATCTGATACCAAAGATCCGCATGCACATCAAAAGTTTGTAATGTATCTATCCGATCGCAATGACTTACACACTCATTTATTATCAGATGGTATTGATAGTAAAGTACATTATGAATACGTATTAGGTGATTTGCCAATTGGCAAAGATTTATCCAAACCTGACCTATTGAGCAATAGTGTATTATTGTCTAGGGGAGTATTAAGTCTTCCTTTATATCCAGAATTAAATGACAATGAAGTAGAATATATTGCAAGCAAAGTACATGCATTCTATAAATAGTTGATGAATAAATTCCCGTTAACAGTAACATCAGTTACAGACCAACAATATAACTTAGTTGAATGGATGTTGGGAAATACATGTAACTATGATTGTAGTTTTTGTTCAGATGAATTTAAATCAGGTGATAAGAAATATTTAGACATTAATGTATACATCGACACATGTAAAAGATTAATAGAACAAAGCGGTGATAAAAAAGTTTGGTTTAAACTTACTGGTGGTGAACCTACACTGTATCCTAAGTTAATAGAACTATTAAAGTTTATTAAAAGTACAGGTAACTTCACATATATCATCACAAATGGTTCAAGGACATTACGTTATTGGGAAGAGTTAAAAGAAGCTAACTGTGTTGATTTTATTGCAGTAAGTATGCACCCTGAACAAAACGCAGATGTAAATCATATCATAGATGTAATTAATGTTTTTAAAGATATTGACACAGTAGTTACGACAAATATAACTTGTGTTCCTAAATATTTTGACGTAGCTGTAGAATCCTTTTATAAAATATACAACAGTTGTCCTACATTGATTAACCTACAGCAAATAAATGATGAATTTGGAATGTCTAAGTATTCTGAAAATCAAATAAAGTTGTTGTTACTGCATAGCAATAAAGTAACCCCAACATATCATAATAAACCAAAATCTAATATACCACCAAAATATACATATCACAGCGGACAACTACAGTTTACCTATAGTGACGGATCAACTAAAAAGGATCATGCTATTAATTTTATAAAGCGAGGGGAAGATAATTTTAACGGTTATCTTTGTGATGCAGGTAAAAAGTTCATACGCATATCGCATGACACTATACAAAGGGCAATATGCGGAGAGGGACAAAAATGGTCAATTTATGATGAAATTCTATTCGCAACTACCTCAGTTGAATGCACCCGAAATAAATGTGATTGCACTTTGGATATGATACAACATAAGAAGCATAAATAAGGGTACTATGTTCATCCTATCAATACTACCAGAAGCCGCAATACATATAATCTTTGGATTAGGTATTTTGGGCACAATCGCAGGATTCGTCCTAGGATTCATTCCTTTTGTCAAAACTTATAAACTAGCTATTCAGGTCATAAGCCTGTTAGTGTTAGTATTAGGTGTATATCTTGAGGGAGGATTAGCTGACTATAAAGAGTGGGAACTCAGAGTCAAAGAAATGGAAGCTAAAGTAGCCCAAGCTGAAGCACAATCTGCTAACAAAAACATTGAAATACAAGAAAAGATTGTAGAAAAGACCAAAGTTGTACGTGAAAAGGGTAAAGATATTATCAAGTACGTTGATAAAGAAGTAATCAAAAAAGAGGAAGTTATCAAGTATATTGAGAACTGCCCAGTTCCTAAAGAAATTATAGATTTACATAATCAAGCTACTGAGTTGAATAAGGCGGCTACAAAATGAAATACCTATTAATACTTCTATTATTAGCCGGATGTACCACTACAGTTCCTGTAAAACAAAAGTTCCCCAACGCTACCCCTGAACTAATGAAAAAATGCGAAAATCTTAAAAAGATTGAGGGCGATAAAGTAGCTATTACAGAAATGCTTAAGGTCATTGTATATAACTATTCTCTTTACCATGAATGCTCAACTAAAGTAGACGGATGGCAAGATTGGTATAACGAACAGAAAAAGATATTCGATAGCGTAAAATAATAGCATATTATGAAGTATTTTATATTATTGAGTGTATTGTTAGCTGGCTGCGTTACCAACAATGATTTTGAGTTATATTTAGAAGCACAGAAATCTATAAGCAGAGATGCCACAATGAGTGAAGCGGCACGTATTAGTGTATTGATTGAGATGACAAAGAGTTCAGACAATCAAGTAAAAATGGAAGCAATACGTGCTTTACAAGAGATACAACGTAGTAAAACCCCTATAGTTATTGAAGCCCCAAAGAAGAATTGGTTCGGCTTTTGATAAATACTATATAGGTTAGGATGTAATATGACTCAGGAAATTATTGATACAGGAAGCTTACCAAATGACGGTAGTGGTGATCCATTACGTGAAGCTTTTAACAAAATTAATAATAATTTTGCTAACCTATTTACATTAACCGGAAGCAATACTGAATTAGTTGAAATAGTAGATCCATTTAATGGAACCACTGAAACTTCAACTGGTAATACAAATACTCTTAATATTGGTAATGTTTACATTACTAACACATTTGATAGTACATCAAGTCTTACTATTATCCCTAAAAAGCCATTAAGTGTTCCCACTCCACTAGAATTATCGACCGGACCATATGGTGACCAAGAATATATTAATATTGGTGCTACAGCAAATGACGGTAATGGTGATCCATTACGTGTAGCTTTTAATAAGATTAATAATAACTTCAGTAATTTATTCCTTACTACTACTCTTATTTCCACATCCTACACTGTAGGAATTACATCAAACCAAGTTATATTTGAAATACCTACATCACGTTTTTATCAGGGACAATTTCAAATTCGTTCAAGTGATCCGGGAACTCCTGACATGCAGGATATTACACTTAGCTCCTCTATTACTAATAATTTAGCAGGGGTTAGATTCAGTGGTCATTCAACACTATTCCAGGGTAATTATATTTGTCGTTATGACATGGATGTATCAGGCGGTAATGTTAGAGTATTAATTAATCCAATGGTAGATAGTGTACTAGAACATTTTATATCAGCAGTAGTTACTTATCCAAACGTAGTTCCTACAACCGGTGATGAGATAGCATTGGATGGATATGCTAGTGGATACCTGATGGGCACTGAAACTGATTTGATATTAACAACGGAATCTTAATGAGAGCAAAAGAATTTATTACTGAAACAACATTGAGTAAAGTACACGATGGCTTAGATTTAGCAACTATGTCCCTACCTAACACATATGTTATTCCAGAGTTAAAGAACAATGACTTCTACGATTTATATCGTTTTGGTGTAGCGATTGCCGCAGTAAGGGGCGAAGGTGGCAACGATAATGTAAAGAATGGATTTGAGCCGGAGTTTAGGGCAGAAAGTAGTTGGGGAGAACATCAAGTTGTGTCATCTGAGTTTGATAAAGAACTTGGTAAAACTATTGACCAAGCATTAAAGAAAGTTGGGAAATCCGGTAAGAAAATGGTAAGTACTCCTGGAAGTGATGAGATGGATGATACATTAACTCAGTCGCCAATTAAAGGATTCAAAGGATATAAAAGATGAGAGCAAATGAATTTATATCCGAAGCTAAAATCGGAAAAATAGGAAATAGAAAACAAATGTCTACAAAAGGCCTGCATAAGTTCCGTGATGAAAATGCAGCCGACCGTATATATGAATTGAATAGAATAATGATGGCTGCAGCCTCAACTGATGGAACTTTTATACCAGACATAGATAGTGAAAGTTGGGCTGGAAGATACGATGTTGCCGCACCCTATACACAACAAGAAAGTGATATGTTAATGATGGCATATAAAGCGGCAGGATCAGAATATCACGATTTAAATAAGGGCGACTTAAAAAGTAAAGAGTTAGATAGTACAAACATTCAAAGTACTGTTAAACCCTTTAAAGGTTACAAAAGAAAATAATTTCAGCCTCATCAATTAGAATAAGTAATAATATCAAATTACAGGATTCTAAATGATTGATATCAACAACACACTAGACTTACTTAAACTTAAATTCTATAACGAATGGCTTTACACTGCTCATATTTATGAAGAAGGTGACAGTCAGTTTCATAAACAACTAACTTCTCAAGTTATTAAACAATATATTGATCCAATGGATCTACCTAAAGCTAGTAAAATCTTAGATTTGGGTTGTGGCCCTGGCTATTTCTTAGATGAAATGAAAGAACGTGAATATACTGATGTGATCGGAGTTACACTAAGTCCGGGTGATATCAAAATATGTGAAGATAAGGGTCATACTATTAAAACATATGATTTAAGCTTTTTGCCACAAAAAGACGGATATTTTGATGAAAGTGTTGACTTCATCTTCTTGCGTCATGCATTAGAACATAGTCCATATCCTATCTTTAGTTTAATGGAATACAATCGTATATTGAAGCAAGGTGGTAAGATTTATATTGAAGTTCCTGCACCTGATTGCCAACGTAAACATGAATATAATTTAAATCATTATAGTATTTTAGGTGAACAACAATTGGCTGCCTTATTAGACCGTACTGGTTTTGCAGTTAATAGATTTGATAATTTTGAATTTGATTTAAATGCTCCGAATCCAGAAGATGCTGATAAGCCATTAGAAATGAAAGAAAAATACTATTGTATTGTTGCTACAAAAACTAGACCGTTAGATATTAAATAAACGATAAATACTCACTACAAGTGAGTATTTTTATGGCTACACCAGACCCAAGCAATGTTGCGCCGTGGTATTTACGCAACATTAATCAAGCATTAGCATTAGACGAAGCATCAGGCAACGTTTTTCTCCGTACTGGATTTCAAGGTAATATTATCATTAGCGGTAATGTTACTATTCCAGGCAACGTTGACGCACATATTTCAGAAATTGGAACATCAGGTAACTTAACAGTTCCATGGATGCCTGTCAGTATTGATGGTAATAGTGCAGTAACAATTACAAGCGGTAACATTACAGTTGCTCAGGGAACAAGTCCATGGGTAGTGTCAGGTAATGTAAATTCCAATGTATCTGGTAACGTAGGTGTTACAGGTAATGTTAATATTGGTACTATGCCGACAATCACCGGCAATGTCAACGCTAATATCACAGGTGGCAATGTTACTGTAACTCAGGGCACAAGTCCTTGGGTCATATCAGGTAATGTCAACACTACGATAACAGGTGGCAATGCAAATGTAGCAATCACTGGAACTAACCTAGATGCATTTGGGCGTTTAAGAGTGAGTGAACCCTATACATTGTTTGACAGTCAAAATCGTTACATTGACGGTGACCAATTTAGTAGTATCACTGCTACAGGTGGTAATGTAGTTTATGTTCAAAACGAAAGTTCATTTAATTTAAATGTTTCTTCTACTAGTGGTAGTAGTGTGATTAGACAATCTAAGACTGTTCAAGCATATCAGCCAGGCAAAAGTTTATTGACAATGAACACATTTGCAATGGCTACTCTTAAAGCGAACCTAAGACAACGAGTTGGTTATTTTACAACTGACAATGGTGTGTATTTTGAAGCTGTAGGTACTACACTTAATCTTGTTATTCGTAGTAGCACAACTGGTGTTGTTGTTGAAGAACGAATACCACAAGCTAATTGGAATGGAAATACCTTATTGTCAGGTATTGTGCTAGATCCAACATTGACGCAAATATTTTGGAGTGACATTGAATGGTTAGGTGTAGGTAATGTTCGTGCAGGTTTTGTAATCAACGGACAATTTATTGTATGTCATACATTTCAACACGCTAATCAGCCTGGTAACACAACTGTTTATATGACCACCGCGTCATTAAACCCAAGATATGAAATAACAAATACTGGCGCAACAACTGGTAATAGCACAATGAAACAAATATGTAGCACTGTTATTTCTGAAGGTGGCTATACGCCAAGCACTAAAATTGGATATGTTAATAATGGTACTAGTGTAACTAGAGTTTCCGCCGCTAACACAGTAACATCACTGTGTAGTATTAGATTGAATCCTGCATATCCTGATGCAGTAGTTGTCCCAGCACAAATTGATTTATTACTGATTGATGTTAGATATGGTCAATTTCAATTGATCGAAAATGCTACTTTTACAACTAGTTGGAGTAATGTTGCAGGATCAGTTGTTCAAAGTGCTATACATAGTAACACTATCACTGATGGAACAGTAGTATATGCTGGATTAACCAGCAGTAGAGATGCAGTTGAAATCAGTGAAGATGTTAAGAAACGAATTCAATTATGGAGAGATGCCAGTGGTACACCTAGCACATTAACATTGGCAGTGTCGTACACTCAAGCCAACAGCGATTTGTTGTGGAAGCTGGGCTGGGAAGAACTTACTAACTAAGTTTTTGGCACATAAATACTCTCTATGAGTAATGCACCTTCTTTAGTAAAAAATCCTTATACTAAAACAGTTTTCAAAACTGACAAAGAACTACAGGATTTTATTAAATGCTGTGACCCAGATACGGGTTATCTATATTTTATGGATAACTTCTTTATGATTCAACACCCTACAAAGGGTAGTATGGTTTATCATCCGTGGGATTATCAGAAACGATTGATTGAAACATATCACAATTATCGTTATTCAATCAGTTTGATGCCTCGACAGTCAGGCAAATCAACTTCAGCGGCTGGTTACTTACTCTGGTATGCAATGTTTGTACCAGACAGTACTATCTTAGTTGCGGCACACAAATATACAGGTGCTCAGGAGATCATGCAACGTATTCGTTATGCATATGAAAACTGCCCTGATTATATTAAAGCAGGTGTAACAACATATAATAAAGGATCATTAGATTTTGAGAACGGTAGTCGTATTGTAAGTGCCACAACTACTGAAAATACAGGTCGTGGTATGTCTATTACACTATTATACTTAGACGAGTTTGCATTCGTTAGACCAAGTATCGCTAAAGAATTCTGGACAGCTATCACCCCAACACTATCTACTGGTGGTAAAGCTATTATCACTAGCACCCCAAACAGTGACGAGGATCAATTTGCGTTCATCTGGAAGGGCGCCAACAAGACTGAAGATGAGTTTGGTAATACAACTGAACTAGGTGTAAACGGATTCAGAGCATATAGAGCATTCTGGAATGAGCAACCAGGACGAGACCAAAAGTGGGCTGATGAAATGAAAGCACAGCTTGGTGAGGATCGTTTCAACCGAGAGATTGGTTGTGAGTTCATTATTGCTGACGAGACATTGATTAATCCAAACACATTATTAATGATGGAAGGTATTGAACCTGTAAGTCGTATAGGCCAAGTTCGTTGGTATGAGAAGCCAAAGAAGGGTAATATATATTGTGTAGGACTAGATCCAAGTTTAGGTACAGGTGGTGACCCTGCTGCTATTCAAATCTATGAAGCAAACACCACTACCCAAGTAGGTGAATGGAAACATAATAAAACTGATATCCCAAGTCAAATCAAACTATTGGCACAGATAAACAAATATATAGCAGAATGTACTAACGAACCCAACAACATCTATTATAGTATTGAATGTAATGGTATAGGAGAAGCCGCTATCATATCATTAAATGAATATGGAGAAAGCAACATTTCGGGTATCTTTATTAGTGAAGCAGGTAAAGGCCGTAGAGGATTCAATACTACTAATAAAAGTAAACTAGCAAGTTGTGCCAAGTTTAAAACATTGGTTGAAAGTAAGAAAATGACTGTAAATAGTCGTAGTCTTATAAGTGAACTAAAAGCGTTTGTCGCACACGGCGGAAGCTATGCCGCTAAAATCGGGGATACAGACGATTTGATTATGGCTAGTCTATTAGTTACACGAATGTTACAGCATTTAAGTGATTATCACGTTAATTTAGAGACACAAATACGTGACCACGATGAGTATATAGCTCCGTTGCCCTTCTTTGCGGTCATAAGCTAAGACAAAAAAGATAAATACAATATGGCTAAAAATCAAGAATCAATCAACCGCTCATTATTTGAGCTATTACGTAGTAGAGGGTATGCCCCAACACTATTGGATACTTCGGGTAAGGAAATTCCAGTACCGGAAGAGGCAGAAGTCTTTCAGTTTAAATTCACTAAAGACGGAGAAGAATACGGAACAGTAACAGCATCTATTGATGGATTACATAAGTTAGTAATTTACTTTGGTGATGATGTTGCCAATAGTGAAAAAGAAAATAACGGCGGTGATGATTCGTGGTATAAACTATTGAATCATCTAAAGCGTTTCTCACAGCAACACCAATTAAGTTTTGAAGTTAAAAACAGAGAC
>Ga0070744_10000288_pt1 | contig 14281 bp, 36 predicted proteins | sample ColrivemetaGS535_FD_74188 | JGI IMG/M metagenome (GOLD analysis project Ga0070744, IMG submission 74188) | Estuarine microbial communities from the Columbia River estuary, USA - metaG S.535 | ecosystem: Environmental > Aquatic > Marine > Intertidal zone > Estuary | place: USA: Columbia River...
TACCGTCGGCAACGGAGATCCGGAGGATGCATCATGATATAAGGATGTATAATGATGATGCATCTTTCAATGTATGTCATCATTTTCACCGTGGCCCGCTCGCGTGCATAGTATGTTAGTAAGATAGTATGTTTTAACCCACAAAAAAAAGCCCGAAGGCTTTTCCAATATAAGATAAATTACTTAGGTTATTCGATAACTTCCGTTAAAGTTTCTGTAATTTGAATTGAAGGTTGAGGTAACCTGTCCTCCGTTGTGTAGAAGATTCTTGATGAACCTGGCTTCTTAACACCGATGACGTTTGTGCCTGTTGGTCCGATGTCTGCAAGTTTAGTGAAAACCACCGAGGCACATGGACCCATTTTTGCAGGTTTGCCTGATGCGTCTTTCTTGCTAAAAACCTCTAAAGGATTTGTTAATGCCATTTCCATTTTTCCTCCAACATTAAAATCTCCTGATGCCTCTGGTTTGTCCTTAGACTCCGTTGGTGCATTCTTTACGACAGGAAGAACATCCTTATCACCGTCAGCGCCAATTATTATAACTCTTAAAGCTTGTACCTCTTCTTTGATGGTCTTTGTCATCTTCTCGTCACCGCTGATGGTTAAAATGAATGATGGACCTTGAAGAGAGATTACGTAATCATCTCCTTCCAAAATTCCGTGTGCCTCTAATGCCTTTCTTGCTTTGCCAATCATTTGATGTTTGTTCATGATAAATGTTTTTTAAATTGTTATGTTTTTAATTACTCTGTAAATGTAAGATAATTTTGGGTTAGTCCAACGAACTAACCCGTTAAAGTTTCGTTAGAGTTACTTCTTTACTTCATACCAGAAAAACCCTTGGGTAATCTGTCTTATCGTGGCAAGCTTATTGTCTTGATATAGTTTAATGTTAGGTATAATCGTAACCCCGTCCACAACCCTAACTACCGCCGTCATGGTGATCTGTGTTCCTTCCTTAACGGATAGTAAGACTGTATCTCCGTTGCTGTTGTGCCGTTCACTACCCAGCCAATACTCGAACTGTTTACCGTCGTTTGAAATACGGATTTGGTGATAAGGATCTGGTGCGGGAGTAATATCCTCACTTGTACAACTTGTTAATGTGGCAGCTAATAATATGCCAAGAGAAATAAATTTTTTCATAATGTTTTTAGTTTTTAATTACATGGCAAATATAAGACATCTTTACTATAACCCAACGATAATAAACGTTAAAGTTTTAAAAATATTTTTGACATGAAAATGCCTGCCTAATCCGGTCCACCGTTGGCAGCGGTGTGTACATCCTGCCCCCATAGGATTCCATCGAGCACAAAAAAGGAGACCGAAGTCTCCAATTTCCATTACGGTGGGTAACGTAAGTGTTTTATGTTTTTCTATAATGAAGTGTTCCATTTTTTGCAACATAGACAGGAATGGAAAGCAAACGAGCTGTGCAAGGAACCCAATAAATTTTTACCTCTCCGTATTCTATTGTTATTACTGATACTGTGTAGGTACCGAATTCATTTTTCTCACACATGGTAATTTGACCGTTGATGACCGAGGGTTTTGCATCCTTGAATTTGGTAGCGAATTTTTCCTGGGCAGAGCAGGAAAGCATAAGAAATGCTAATGCGAAAGTGAATGTTAATTTTTTCATAATGAACTGTTTTTAATTACTAAGCAAATATAAATAATCTATTTGAATACCAAACGATATAAAACGTTAAAAATATTGTTAAAAAACCTCGCCTTTCAGCGAGGAAATTCAACAAACAAAATTTATTAACCCTCATCCTATGCCAACGTAAACACGTTGTCTAATTAATATACCATTTTTGTTTAATATAAGAATGTAATAAAATTTATCACTACATCTATACACTTGATATCTAGTTTCTTTAACTTGGATATAAACATCTTTTAAAGGCACATCAACCATTTCTCGGGTTGAACAACAAGAAATGAATGTTATCGAAAAGATAACTAATACTACTAATTTTTTCATAACGAACTGTTTTTAATTACTAAGCAAATATAAATAATCTATTTGAATACCAAACGATATAAAACGTTAAAGTTCGAATATCAAACGTTATAATACGTTAAAGAATCAATTTGATAAAGATCCACACCCGGGACAAGTGCTAATGATCTTCCATTATCCCAATCGACATGAATTTGGCCTATCCCGTCCACACCTCGGATAGTTCCTTTCGCTCCAGATTCTATTGGATTTGGATCATCTCCCATTTTTATTAATGTGATTCCTTTTCCTTTTAATGTTTCGTCCATGATAGTTTGTTTTTAATTACATTGCAAATATATGACATTACTACTTATCACAAACGATTTTAAACGTTAAAGTTTTGAAAAATATTTTTCCAATGTTTTTCCATGGCGGCCTTATTTTTCCAAATACACCGTTGGCAGCGGTGTTCCGATAAGGCCTGCCTGAAAGATGCCTAAACCTTTGCCCACAAATTCCAATGTTTTTCCATGGCGGCCTGATTTTTCCAAATACACCGTTGGCAGCGGTGTTCCGATAAGGCCTGCCTGAAAGATGCCTAAACCTTTGCCCACAAAAAAAGAACCCGGAGGTTCCTTTTAAGCGTGCAAATGAACTTAGTTCTTTATGGAGTTACATGACACAGATTCTGTGATAGTATGTAATCATAAAGCAAATCCATCTGTTTATTAAAATCCAGATCTTTAACATATTTTCTGGTTAAATATTCTGCGATGTCCTGGTCGTCTAAACCGTTGATGTCTATATAGGAATGATGTGTTTCGAAAAATTCTCTTACTCTTTTAATTTCTATCTTTGTCATTTTGTTTGATTTTTAATTACATTGCAAATATAGAAAATGTTTTTTATTGAAGAATGATTATTTTTCGTTAGAGTTTTGTTAAAGTTCTAGTTAACCAAACGTGCTAATTCACATGCTAGATATTCAGGATCTTCATCATATACACCGTTGACCCAATCAGAGACAAGTCTTTTGAGGCTCTTGTTGTTCACCGTTGTGATGTCTGATTCCTTGGCCTTAGCCATTACTTCTTCCTCTATAGGTGAATATGTATTAATCTCACCCATAAATTCGTGTAATGTTGTTTTTTGTATTGCCATGATGATATGTTTTTTAATTACATTGCAAATATAAAAAAGATTTTTATATTTATATGTTTTTATTTCGTTAGAATTTTGTTAAAGTTACTAGCCCGCTTTCGCGGGCATAGTATGTTACTAAGATACTATGTTCTTAAGCATCTCCGTAAAGTTCTTACCTGTTGCTATCGGCTTGTTAAAACCGTTGGCTCTACTGTAAGCTTCCGCTAATCCTGAATGACCACACTTGGCTGTGACGGTGTACATGGTATCCCCTGTCACTATATCAGCGATTCTGAAATCGTCATACAGTGGTCCATTCACGGGACAGTTGTTCTTGAACCACACATAGTGTTTATCAATGTCGATACTTGGGTTGGCTGCTAAGAATCTTTTCAGTTGACCAAAAAGTGTATCTGCCTTTTTCTGAAGAGATGATTCTTTACAGAACCAATCATAGAAGTTGAAGCACCAGCTTTCCTTACCGTTGGAATCTAGGTATCTGCCTTGTGAGTGTGCTTCTAATTGTTGTCTAATTGTTGCTTCTTTCATTTGATTTGTTTTTAAATTACAGGGTAAAAGTAATAATAACCTTTTACCCTGCAATGATAAATTCCGTTAAAGTTTAACCTATCTGGACTATTTTTTTACAGTCATGACAACGCCAGTGATGTTTATGACATTCGTGGTGCTGTCCGTCTGGTACATAGTAAGCACCGTGGTCCGTGTCTTCACACTTGCACCAGAGCTTATCCTCCTCGGCTTTTGCTTTTTTAGCGTTTTCTAAACTGCCGTAGATTTTGATATCTACCGCTTTGATTTCTTCCTGTGTCAATGTGAACGATGTGATTGTCATGGTATTTGTTTTTTAATTACATTGCAAATATAAGAAATAGTTTTCTAGTTCAAATGATAAAAAACGTTAAAGTTTATACTACGGTCTCGGTAATCTTGAAGTGTCTATTTCATTCGGTAAAATTCTTATCTCCCAATCATTTTCAAAATCATTTTTTAATATATTGATTAACCAATCATCCTCTTCACCCTGTAGCATTTCTTCCATCATCTGTTCATAGAGATCATTTTTGTCGTTGGCTAACCACATCTCCAATTTGGAATCGGAATCCCTGTCGCTATCCACTCTGATTACTCCCCAAAGTCCTGTTCCTTCACCGTTGATAAATAAACCCATAATATCTATTTTTTAATTGTGTTGCAAATATAAGAAAAATTTCCTAATGTGAAACGTTAATACCCGTTAAACTTTGGTCTAATTCATCACCAAGTAATCCCATTCTAATGAGGTGAATCATCTCTCCAGAGTGATCCGCACCGTCGGGTAGACCTAGAGAGTACTTATCCAGTCCGGAAGAGAATTCGTCCAAGTCTTTTATAATTCTCCTTCCCTTCACCTCGGTCAGTAAACCAATCCTCTCTACCGTTTTTAAATCCGACATAGATAAGCCTGACATGCATACACCGTTGGACAGTACTACTGAAGCAGCTAGTACTCCCAGACTTGGGTTCTCTGGGTTTGTGTTATATAGGAATCCGATCCCGGATGAATTGTCTGTGGTGATACTTACCATATCTCCAGATTTTAAATTTGACATGAAGTTTTATTTAATCGCTATGTATTGCTCACACCCTCGCGGGCACATAGTATGTTACTAAGATATTATGTTTCTTCCGTGGGTTCGTAATCTTCGTCTATGATGTCATCCACCTCAATGATAACGTCATCGTAGAATCCTTCTTCTCTCATCTCATCAGCTTCCTCCTCAGTGTATCCAATTTTCTTTAGAGCTGCAAAATAAGCTTTGTCTCTGTCTGTTGCATTGACAAAAACTACCGTTGGCGAATCCCAGTCATCCCGACTGGTGAACATGACACAGAATAATATCTTTTTCAAATACTTTTCATAAATTTCTAAAACCTCATCCCCGTCAACAATAAATGGAGCTTCTTCTGTTACAAAACCAAATAGACCTGTATCATATACCTTAAACTTATCCGCTTCAATTTGTTCGATATGAAATCCATGCTCATTTAATTCCGCTAATGCTTTTTCTACAGTCATGATTTTATATGTTTTAATTACATGTAAATATAATAAAATATATTTACATGTAATAAAATTAAACGTTAAAGTTTATTAATACATTTTGAAAGATGAATCAAAAAATGGCCTGTCCATTGTCACCGTCGGCAGCGGTGGTGAATCGGGATTATTTAAAAAAAGAGGGAACACAAAAAAAGAGGCCGAAGCCTCTTAGTCAAAACAAATATAATGAACGAGTGTAATTCCTTTTTATTGACCTGCAAATGTATAAAATCCTTTCGAAATAAAAAAATTATTTTTTGATTTGTTTCAATCTTTTTATTACCATTTCAAGAATCTCGAATTTGCCCTTATATGCACCATAATCCTCCGTCTCCTCATAGCTAAGGTTCTCCGTGCCTTTCTCCTCGATTTCTTTGACGAGATTCCTGTATTCCTTCATGTCACTTTTTAATTCCACGATTATACGTTCAACTGATGATTTAATCTTAACTGGTTTACCGTCCTCTCTTCGTAATGCCGACAAGTCAAACCAATTAGAGTCATCCTCTCCGTCGAGCCTCACACTGTACTCGAAGTTTCCTCCTGATAGTGCTTTCTTTCTGAGCCCAACAACCTCACCCGGCTTACCGTCTAAAGTAACCCGAGTATGTATTGTTATCTTTGCCATCTTATTTAACCTTAATCTTTTCTATGCTATCAAATCTATCCAACATGGTGTTTGTGCATGCACCGTCGGCCCAAGCTATGGAAGCGAATAGGGTTGCGTTGTTGTGTAATCCTCCATGGGAGTAAACGTATCCAATTCCTGTCTTAACCGGTACCTCACCGAATCTTGATTTGTTTCTGATTGTTACCCTGATTGCGTCTCCGGGTCTAACGTTGTCTTTGATATTTGCCATGATGTTTGTTTTTAATTACATGTAAATATAATTAAAACATTTCATAGTCAAATGATAGAAAACGTTAAAGTTTAAATCTATCTGATATAAAATGTCCAATGATTACAGACGCTAAGCTGGATATAAATATCCAGTTCATGCTATACACGAGGCCCCAGCCGAAGAATATGTAACATATATAGGGAAGTGTAATAACACAATACACCGCTGCCGTTATCAGTATTGACAGCATTAATTTTCTGAATGTTTCCATTAGTCCTTGAATATTTTCTTACCAAAATACAGAAATACCTTTGCTACTAATACCCAAAGGATTACCGATATTATTACTTTCGCTATTGCTATAAACATAATTTTATTTTTTTAAATTTCAGGTTTTGTCATCTTGGATATGAATGTTTCTTCTCTCATGGGGTGCACACCCATTCTCTTACACATCTTGGTATACTCCTGATATGTTATGGCCTCAAGTTTATCCAGCTCCTTAGCCATTTCCAGATTTAATGGAATGTGATGTGGTTCACCGTAAATGGCTTCATTATGCCATATCACCAATTTCTTCATACCGATTTGTTTTAATTACATACAAATATAAGAAATCTATTTCAATATCCAATGATGAATATTAAAAAATATTAAATGAATCAAGAAATGTCCTGTCCTCTTTCCACCGTCGGCAGCGGTGGTGTGCAGGACCGTCCTAAAAATTCCTTGACCTTAGCCCACAAAGAAAGTCCTAGTTTCCTAGGACTTCCTTAGCAGTGTGTTGTTGGCTTAGAGTGTTTAAGCTGTAGCTTCTGCAGCCTCGGCAGCAACTGGTGCTGGAGTTGTGTCCAAATTTTCTATGATTGTATAGAAAATTCTTGTTGAACCTGGTTTCTTAACGCTAGCTACATTGGTACCTGGCAAAAGCTGAACCTCAACCTGAACACCTTTACCACCCATTTTTGAAGATTTGTCACCTTCTGAGATAGTTTTCTTTCCGAAAACGACCATTGGGGATTGCATTGTTTGAATGTACTTTTGACCTTCAACTAATGCACCTTCTTTAGGAGCTGGGATTGGAGTTGCCAAAGCGATTCTTTCTGCCTTAGCAGCTTCTTGAGCAGCCTTAGCTTCTTCCTTAGCCTTAGCAGCAACTGCGGCAGCTTCTTTTTTAGCTTGAGCAGCTTCCTGAGCAGCTTTAACCACTGCTGGAGCTTCTTTAGCTGTTTTACCATTAGCAGCTTCTGTAGCCGTAGCTTCTACTGCTTTTCCTAATTTCTCTACTTTTGAAGTAGCTTTAGCAACCGGAGTTGCTGATTTTGAATCTTTTGTCATTGTGTAAATATTTAATTTGTTATTAATTACAAGGTAAAAGTACGAAAAGTTTTTTATATGCCACGATAAAAAACGTTAAAGTTTATGAAAGTTTTGAAAATAATCTCTTCGCAGAGATCAGGGATTCATGTCGGCTGTATATGCCACCATCTATTAGGATCGCATGCGAGTAATTACCACTACCATCCTCCACGATTCTCATTTCCGGTTGATGATAGTTGGGATGTTGGTACACTACTATTCCTGCTGGCGAGGTTGCAACCTTAACGATGTTGCCATCCATTAATGCTCCTCCACCTTGGCTAGCAACAGTCTTGATTAGTAATGGAATTTTAATTGGTCCCATACTTCTACCAACCTTACCCATCTTGGAGTCTTCCTCCATCCAGTCCTTGCCTGTTTTGTTGTCCCCAAGATAAAACTTTAGCCGTGTTTTGTTAACTCTGGCTCTCTCCAGTATTTCGATAAGAGCATCCGGAGTATTCTCCCCGTAATAGGTTGAATCCTCAGAGACTTTGTAGGTAACTGGGGTTCCATTAAATGTGTGTGTTTCTTTTCTCATCTGATTTGTTTTTTGATTACAAGTAAAAGTAATAAAAATATTTTGTATTCCAACGAATAAAATCGTTAAAGTTTTCACCACGGTGTTGAAGGAAAAAATGCATGTGATTATGCATGTACATTATTACATGAATCAAAAAATGTGCATATGGTAAATACCGTCGGCAGCGGTGTTGCGGATGTACATTATCAAAAAAGGCATCTTGCGGCATTTCCGCGGCATCCGGATTATGCCTGCCGAGAAATACCGTCGGCAGCGGTGTGATTGTATCCAAAGAATCGAAATCCCACAAAAAAAGAGCCCGAAGGCTCTTAAGGGGTGAATTAATAGTTACCTTTGTTATTCTTCGTCGGGAATGTATATTCCCAAGTTGTGTATCATTGTGACGTAGAATGGAATTGCAACTCTGTTGACATGATCTGCTCTGTTGACCGCTTCGTAAAGATCGTTTTCCAAGATGGCTTTAATGAAGTGTCCCGGGTATGTTTCGACACCCAACCGGTTAGCCATGATATCCGTTCCGATATTTATAATGTGCTGTCTGTCCTCATCAACAATTAGATGAATCGGAGGTACCCCGCAGAATTCTGAATTCTTGTTAAGATAGACTTCCACGTTGGTTCTTATCTTTTCAATTTTTTGTTCTCTGGTTAACTGTGGCATAATTGATTGATTTATTCGGTTGGAAAAATTGGACCCGACATTAATTGATTATCCCAGTCCATTATTTTTTTGTATTTCTCTGTGAGGTTTCTAGCAATTATGAAGTCAATTTGTGTGTATGCTTCTTTCTTAATAAATAGAAATTTCAATGAATGCTCTATGCTTTTAGCTTCTCTTAATTTTTCTGGGTCTAATGGGTAAATTAACATATATTTGGGGTTTTAAATTACATGTAAATATTTAGTCCACTATAGCACATTCTCTAATTTCTACAAAGTCTCCTTCATCACTATATGCTTCATTGGGGTAGTCTTCATCATCAAGTTCAAAATCATTCTCTCCAGCAAGTTCCTTTAGATAAGCAACAGCGGACTCATTTTTCTTGAATATAGACAATTCAACGCCGTCAGGGTGGTGGTGCGATACGACAAATACTTTTTCTAGTTCCATAATTAATAGTTTTAAAATTATAAGCAAATATAAGAAATCATTTCCAAATAAAAAAATTATTCCATATATAATTTGGCATCCTCAATCAAATAACCTTTATAGTTGGGATCCTTTGATGGCTTGTTATCTAACCAGAGAGCTGCCACGTGCCAAGCTTCCTCCTCGGTCTCGTCGAATCCGATGGTGTAGATTGAATCTGAATTCTCCTTAATGATATAGAAAGGTACACCCTTACCTCTAAATCCCACAGTAAATTCTGTTTTGAATTCTTGGGCTACCGCGTTTGGATACTTTGCTAAGACTTTTTCCTTGTTCATAATTATTTTTTAAAGGTTGGTGTGTAGTATTTTCTGGATGCGTGTCCTAATGTGTGAATCTCGCAATCATTATTATTTAGGAATTGAAATCCAGAATAACAATCTGTCTTGAACATTATTTTTTCAATCATCACACAGACACCCTCTTTGAATTCTTTTGTGGCATCCGCATCAGTTCTTCTCAATTGTGAATTGGCATATTCGATCATCTCTACAACACCGATTGTTTTTCTTTTTGCCATCTTAGTTCTTTTTAACGTTGTTACCAAATGACTCTTCCTCTTTTCCGAATCCCACTACAAATAGAATGAAAGCAAGGAATAATGTAATGAACGCGAATACCAATTCATTTTCGAATCCTTCAAAGTGAATAACGGACTGGGTGTAACCTGCCATTGTGGATAGAGATAAACCAAAGAAGACAATTGCTCCGATGATTGCATAGGTTTTTTCTTTTTTCATTGTTTGATTTGTTTTTAATTACATGTAAATATATGAAATCCATTTTATATTCCAACGTTGGGAAACGTTAAAGTTTCAAACAAAAAATCCCGGGAACCACCCCGGGATTAACCAAGCAAATTATTAATCAAAACTATTAACCAAATAGTACCGCCAGTACCGAAACCAGTATAATCAATCCCGATACTTTTATTATTATATTTATTACATCCCTTTGTTCGTACGGATTCAAATCGTCGTACCATTTTTTTAATCTCATTAGTTCAAGCATAAATTTGTTCTCATATCCTCAGTCTGTAAAACAACGAAAGGATACGTGGAAGGGTTAACTCTCTCTTTCAACATGAAATGAATCAATTGAACGTGCAATATGAAATCATCGACAATGTGTTCCATTTTTTCTTCCATCATGTTTTAATTTTTAATTACATGTAAATATATGAAATCTTTTTCAAATAAAAAAATATTTTTTCCAATGTTTTTCCATGGCGGCCTTATTTTTCCAAATACACCGTTGGCAGCGGTGTGTGATTCTCCACAAGCATTTTGAATCATATACAAATTTCCGCAGACATATACAAAACTCCACAAAAAAAGAGCCTAATGGCTCTTTTGTATTATGGGTTCAATTCTCGTATATGAAATTGAATCGGGATTTTATTTGATTTTAAATAGGTGTACTTCTTTTATGGCTGAAGCTGGGATTGGTTCCTTCGATATCCAGGATTTACCAACTCCAAATAGTGTGACCATCATAGGTGAGTGGTCCATCCCTTCCTCGAGCTTAGACTCATCCACCTCAACCTCTATCACCGCTACATAATCTTCCCCGGTTGCCTTCAATCTGAATCCCATCCATTTGAGGGCGGAATCGATTGAGTCTGTTAGATAGACATAATCCCATTTTATTAGAAGACCTTGTGACTCTATCGAATCCACATTGCTCACCGAGGTTGCATGATAGGCTCTCATAGAGTAATTCCTAATTTTTTTGCATCATCCAAAGCTTCTTGCTTCGTTAAATAAACACCAATCTTATCATATCCAGGTAACCAGAACATGACATAATGTTTTCTGATGACGAATCCGATTTGAGGTTTGCCTTCGTAATAATATAAGTGCGTGGCGATTGTGTGTCCGGTACAGGAGCGGAATCCGGATTTAAAAAAGTTTGTTATTGGTTTCATTATTTGGTTTGTTTTAATTACTTTCCAAATATATGGAATCTTTTTTAATTAAAAAAACTTTTTTAAAAATTTAACGTTTGTTCGGGAATTTCCACCGCGGAACTATGCAAATAATCCTAACAAATACTTGATGAGTTTCACTGCGATAAACCCCATAATTCCCCATGTGATTAGAGCCGTCCAATTCAAACTCCGGGCGGCTTTAACGACATCTTTAAGTAGTTCTACTATTATTTTCATACTCTGTGAAGATATTGAATTACTAAAGAACTAATAAAAAACAGTAGGGAAACCACCAGGGAAGTGTAATATAACTTCTTCCATTCTGAGTTCTCCTTCTCGTGGATTCTAACTTGCCATCTGATAATCCACGTGAATACAACTAGGATCCAACCGATTAATGTTAACTGTGATGTGATTGTCATAAGCTTTATTTTTTTTTAAATCGCCCTCGTGGGCACATAGTATGTTACTAAGATACTATGTTTGGCTCCTCGTACCATGCTTCGAGCATGCAGGATCTTCCATTGTCAGTAAACAACATCCATTGATTCTCCTTCGTGTACACGTATCCATAACTACAGAATCCACTATCCCGGAATTCATCCAATGTGTCATCGTGTCTCGGATCACTGTAATCCTCCTCCCTATCCCTATGGTAGGCAATGCAGACACCGTCGGCCGGTGACCAAAATGAATGTGCCACACCTTCCGCAGGAACCAGTGCACCATACAATGCACTTAGATCCCCAAGCTCGATCAGAGCCATTACTTTTTCTCTGTCTTGGTATGCCTCATAGAGTGTCTTACCGTTGGCGGATGGATACCCATCCCAGTGGCAGTAGATGGATCTTACCGAGCCATCCTCATCCTGTATTCCTATTCTTGAATTTGTTGACATTATTTTCTTGCTTTTATAGGTTTAACATCCCAATCTCCATAACTGTCTCTGAAAGGTTGCCATCCGTATGACTCCCCAATCTCACCGATCCAATCCTGGATCCCCATCATGTCATCCTCGTGGGCTTTGGTGTTCCAATCCCTTAGGGCCGCTCTGGTTAGCTCCCACCATTCTGCTTTTGATCTTGCCGTCACTGTTGTCATATCTGATCTAGTCTAAAGGTTCGCCATTCTCATCGATCTCCTTATCGTCCAAGAATCCTTTCATTGCATCGAGAGCATCATCTCCTGATAAATGATTATTGATAACATAACCAAGAATTTCTTCGTGACTGTAATCTAGATCTACTGTTAGTTTTTCTAGAATGTTAAATGCATGTAGTCTGCTAGTTGCCATGTTGATTTGTTTTTTAATTACAATCCAAATGTATGAAAAGATTTTTGATATAAAAAATTATTTCACTATAATAAATCAACAATGTCAACATAGACAAAACCGGTTGGCATTCTTCTTTTGGTCGGTCCTATAATACCGTTGGCTTGTAGACATTCCAGGATGCCTTCGTTTTCTGACCAATTCTTGATTGCAACCTCATTGTCTGCCAAATCCATGTCAGGCACATTCACCGTGGCCGTGCAATATGGGCAACCATCCTCCATGTCTATGACTTGGATTGCAGGTCTGTTGTTATTGGAGTATTTGGTCATCTCTATGGATAATGTATATCCCTTGAATTGAAATTGTTTCATAACGTTCTATCTATAAGGTTCGATTAATATTGTATTGCGTGTGTGTCACGTGCACGCTCTTTTACCTACCGTCGGCGGGTAGTTGACATTTTTATCTGTAAAATGAATTGACCTTGCGGTTGCTTTCATCCGAAATTTTTTCTGCATCCTCGTGGATTAACCAGGTCTTTGGCCTGTCATCAATACCGTTGAACTCTTCAAATTCGGGTTGGCTGTACATGTAAGCAGCAGCTTCAAATAGACCGTTGTCTATAACACAGATGAGGTTGGGTTTCCAAGTAGCATCTGTTAGCTTGGCTCCGTCGGCTAGCAACTGTTGAACTTTCCCTCTGGATCCTAGAGGAGTACCATCTGATGTTTCGTTAATGTATTTTCCCATGATATCTAGTTTAATTGTATCATAGCGATTCCTTTGGAATCATTATAAAGAAGTATTTCTTTACCATCTTGTAAGGTTATTTTATATAAACCGATTGCAGAACCTGTTGTCTTTAAAGAACCGGTGATATATTCAATACTTTTAGCGTTATAGTTTTTTGTAGTTGGTACGGGATCTTGTTCATTTTTTTGTGGTGTTATGTCAAATTGACCACAAGAAACTAGGGTTGTTAATGCGAGTAATGTTAGTATTTTTTTCATATTATTGATTTTTATTATTTTATTACAAGGCAAATATATGAAATCCATTTCATTCCCAATGATATCCCAACCACGTATTCTCTCGCGAGAGCAAATATGTGGTTTCGCGAGAATCACGGGACAGGCACATAGTATGTTACTAAGATACTATGTAGGAAGGGGGTAACTACGGTTCACATACCGTGGGTGAAATAACAGTCAATAAATTTTTTTATTCCGAATAATTGTCATACATTTGAAAAAAATAAGGGACGCCTTATTAGGCTGGTGACTTTGAGTCATCGGGAGAGTGGACTCCATGGCGCGCTATATTAGAGCTAATATATTGGGTGGGTCCGCCGACGGTTCTCGGAATGAGGAATGCCTTATATTATGGACGTTTCATTAGGAACTATCCGGCGACGGTTTTCAACGGAAACGTTAAAGAAATTCCTCTCTATCAAAATCCCTAATGTACATAAGGGTTTCCTGATTTGGTGACACCCATTTTAGGGGGGCTAACCCGCAAGGTTTCCTCCCGTTTACCATCTTGGAACCGTGAACAGAACTGCTATAGCGGGATAACTTTCATTAGCCACCTCATTGGAAAGCTAATAAAACTAACCCTCTAGGGGGCATTTCGGGCTCTAACTCCAAGGGAAGCCCGCCCTCCAAATAGGTGATGCTACCAATCAATCATCCATTTCCTATAGGCTTACGTAGAGAGAAGACAATTGATGTTCCGTCTCTTAGAAGCCAGGCGAGAAGTGAGGCGGGTCTCTGGGATGTTGGGTTGGCTATGGGAACTGAGGGGAAATTCATTAGCAAACCCCTTATGTACATTAGAGAATCTTAGCATCCCAGCCTATGTGGTAAATCTTGGTCATTTTGTGGTAATAAGTGGTGGAAAGTGGGGCGAGTCGGAAAATTCATTAGAAACCGACCCTGGGTGGTGCTTAGTACTGGAGAGGGGATTCCGTTGGGCCCTAATA
>Ga0070744_10000290_pt1 | contig 14264 bp, 27 predicted proteins | sample ColrivemetaGS535_FD_74188 | JGI IMG/M metagenome (GOLD analysis project Ga0070744, IMG submission 74188) | Estuarine microbial communities from the Columbia River estuary, USA - metaG S.535 | ecosystem: Environmental > Aquatic > Marine > Intertidal zone > Estuary | place: USA: Columbia River...
TCAGGTTCTACAATCGCTAATGGCGGTATTGAAGTAAAACCAAACATTAAATTTAAAGAAGTAATTAAAAGAATTGCTACAGATGCTATTGTAAAAAATGCAACTTGTGATTTTGACGCTACTTCTACTGTAACACTCACAGAAAGAATTATTACACCTGAAGAATTTCAAGTAAATTTACAACTTTGTAAAAAAGATTTTAAATCTGATTGGGAAGCAGTTCAAATGGGATACTCTTCATTTGATAATTTACCTCCTGCTTTTGCTGATTTCCTTTTAGCACACGTTGTTTCTAAAGTTGCTGAAAAAACAGAACAAAACATTTGGAAAGGTGCTACTGCTACTGCTGGTGAGTTTGACGGATTGGTAACACTTGCAACTGCTGATGCTACTGTTCTTGATGTAGCTTCTCCTGTTTCTGGTGGTATAACTGCTGCAAACGTAATTACTGAACTTGGAAAAGTTGTTGATTTGATTCCTGCTGCATTATACGGAAAAGAAGATTTATATCTTTACGTTTCACAATCAGTTGCTCGTGATTATGTACGTGCTTTAGGTGGATTTGGAGCATCAGGTTTAGGTGCTAATGGTACTAATGCAATGGGAACACAATGGTTTAACAATGGTTCACTTTCTTTTGATGGTGTTAAAATCTTTGTTGCAAATGGAATGGCTAATGATTACATAATGGCTGCTCAAAAATCTAACTTGTATTTTGGAACTGGTTTATTATCAGACCAAAACGAAGTAAAAGTAATTGATATGGCTGACATTGATGGTTCAGAAAATGTAAGAGTTGTAATGAGATTTACAGCTGCAGTTCAATACGGTGTTGGTGCTGAAATTGTACTTTACACTCCTGCTGCATAATCTAAATTGCAATATTAAACAAAGGGTAGGTAAAAGTGCCTACCCTTTTTTATTAACTTTAAAAACATAAAACTATGCCTTGCGATATATCATTAGGACGTGCTGAACAATGTAAAGATTCAGTAGGAGGATTAAAAGCGGTATACTTCATTAATTGGGGTGATGCCACAACGGTTACATATTCAGCAACTGCTGGACAAGAAGATGTTATAACTGCATTAGGTGGAACGCCTGTTGGTTATAAATATGAATTAAAAGGAACATCAACTTTTGAGCAAACTGTTACAAGTTCAAGAGATAATGGAACTACATTTGTAGACCAAAAATTAACATTGAATTTAAAAAAATTATCTGTTGCTGACCACAAACAAATTAAACTTTTGGCATATGGTAGACCTCAAATTATTATAGAGGATAACAACGGTAACTTCTTTATGTCAGGTTTAACTTTAGGAATGGATTTAACAACTGCCGCTATCACTACTGGTGCTGCAATGGGAGATGCTTCGGCTTATAACTTGGAATTTCAAGGTATGGAACCTAAACCAGCTAATTTTATTGTTCCTGTAGCGGGTACATTAGTTTCAGCAGTTTTAGCTTCTATCGTTTTTGGTTCTTAATTAAAAAAATAAAATTATGGCTTGTGATATATCATTAGGGAGAAGTGAACAATGTAAAGATAGTATTGGCGGTTTATCTGCTGTATATTTTATAAATTATCAAAATGTAGGACCAATTGTATATGTTGATGGGATTACAGATGTAATATCGAGTTTAGCTGGTGGAGACCCTGTAGATGCTTATAAATACGAATTAAAAGGAATATCTACATTTGAACAGACGATAACTTCATCACGTGAAAACGGGAGCACATTTGTAGACCAAAAACTTACTTTAAATCTAAAAAAACTAACTATTGCTGACCATAAACAATTAAAATTATTAGCTTACGGAAGACCAGTAATAGCGGTTCAAGATAGAAATGGGAATTATTTTATAGCTGGATTGACTAAAGGAATGGATTTAATTTCGTCTACAATTTCAACTGGTGCTGCAATGGGAGATTTATCAGGATATTCATTAGAATTTCAAGGTATGGAATTAAAACCAGCAAATTTTTTAGATGATGCAGTAAATGAAATATTAGACGTTATTACTGGATAAATTATTATTTGTTTTTTTTAAAAAGGTATGCTTTAATTAGTATGCCTTTTTTTTTAAAACAATTTTATAATTAAATTATTATTAATAAAAATAGAATATGATAATTTTAAAAGAGCAAACACAAGCGCAAACGATAAAATTTATTCCGAGACTTTACTCGGCTGATATTCTTATTTTAAGAAATGAAACTACAAATATTTCAACAACATATAATCCTACATTTACAACTGATGGTTATTATTTAAAATGTGATTTAGTTTTAGATTTAAAAGAAAATACTTTTTATAATTTAACGGTTTTAAATAGTGCTTTACCATTTACTGCTGATAATAATATTATTAAAGTTGATAGCGATATTCTGACTGCTGATATGACAACATTTAGCGATGAAAATTCTTTAATTTATAGAGATAAAATATTTTGTACAAATCAAAACAAAGACGATTATACTGTTAATCAAAATCAATATGTAGCAAACGTTACAATAAACGAATTTAAAATATATGAATAATATATCAATAATAAATTTAAGTGCTTATACAAGTCCTGTAATACAAGAAAATAAAAAAAATGATTTTATTGAATATGGAATTGACAATAATTATTTTCAATATTTAATAGATAGATATTTGTATAGTGCAACAAATGGAGCAATAATAACAGGTGTTGCTAATATGATTTATGGTAAAGGTTTAGATGCTTTAGATTCTAATAAAAAGCCAAATGAATATGCACAAATGAAGTCTATTGTTAAAGATTCTGATTTAAAGAAAATAGCATTAGAAAGAAAATTGCTTGGAATGGCTTGTATGCAAGTTGTAATGGAAAAAAAGAAAGTAAAACAAATTTTACATTTTCCAATGCATACTTTAAGAGCAGGAAAGTGTAACGATAAAGGACAAATAGAAAACTGGTTTTATCATTCAGATTGGAAAAATAAAAAACCAAGTGAAGAATTAAAATCAATTCCCGCTTTTGGATTTGGAAATGGAAACGAAGTTGAAGTATATATTTTAAAACCCTATGTGAGTGGATTTGACTATTATAGTCCTATTGATTATAGTGGTGCTTTGCCTTACGCTTTATTAGAAGAAAACATAGCAGATTATCAAATAAACGATTGTCAAAACGGATTTAGTGGAACTAAAATTATTAACTTTAATAATGGCGTGCCAGATGAAGAGCAAAGAGAAAAAACTAAACGTGATGTATTAAATAAATTAACAGGGGCAAAAGGTGAAAAAGTAATTATAGCTTTTAATGACAATGCAGAAAGTAAAACAACTGTTGAAGATTTACCTTTAAATGATGCACCAGCACATTACGAATATTTAAGCAAAGAATGTTTTGATAAATTAATAGTAGGACATAGAGTTACAAGTCCAATGTTATTAGGAATCAGAACTGGTGATGGTGGTTTAGGTAACAATGCAGACGAAATAAAGACTGCTACGCTATTATTTGATAACATAGTAATTAAACCTTACCAACTTGAAATAATTGATGCTTTAGATGAAATTTTAGCTATTAATAGCATATCATTAAAATTATATTTTAAAACAATACAACCTTTAGAATTTGTAGATACTGAAGGAATGAATACACAAACAAAAGAAGAAGAAACTGGTGTTAAAATGTCAAAGCATTTAGATGAAATTGATTTAGATTCTTTTGGCGAAGATATAGATTTAAACGAATGGGAATTAATTGATTCAAGAAAAGTTGATTATGATACAGAATCAGAATTAGATGCTGAATTAGATGCTTTAAATAACCCTAAAAAATCTATTTTATCAAAACTTTACAATTTTGTAAGTTCTGGCAATGCTAATCCAAATGCTAAAAGTTCTCAAGACGGTGTTTTATTCAAGTCAAGATACAGATATAGTGGACAAGTTAGTGATAAAAGCAGACAATTTTGTGTTAAAATGTTATCTGCTGACAAGTTATACAGAAAAGAAGATATACAAAGAATGAGTTCTACTGCAGTAAATGCTGGTTTTGGACCAAAAGGAGCAAATACATACGATATTTTTTTATATAAAGGTGGTGGTGCTTGTCATCATTTTTGGACACGTGAAACATATAGAAAAAAAGCTGATGTTAATAGTCCATTAGCAGAACAAATAAGTCCTGCAAAAGCAAGAAAAGAAGGTGAAATATTACCTACAAACAATCCTTTAGTATATCAAAAACCAATTAATATGCCAAACAAAGGCTTTTTACCTAAATAAATATGGCTACAGCATTATTCATAACAACAAATGACATAGTTAAATTTACTAACTTAAATGGTAATTTAGACCCTGATATTTATACACAATATATATATCAAGCACAACAATTACACATTCAAAATTATTTAGGAACTAAACTATATAACAAAATTAACGATGGAATTGTAGCTGGTAATTTAGCAAGTCCATATACAACGCTTTTAAGCACTTATATTAAGCCTATGGTAATACATTGGGCAATGGTGGAATTTTTACCTTACGCAGCTTATAAAGTATCAAATAAAGGAGTATTTAAACATAATTCTGAAAACAGTTCTACAGTTGATAAAAATGAAATAGATTTTTTAATTGAAAAAGAAAGACAAGTTGCACAAAGTTATACAAACAGATTTATAGATTATATGTGTTTTAATCAAGTTTCTTTTCCTGAATACAATTCTAATTCAAATGCTGATATGTATCCAGATAAAGATAGTGCTTTTGTAGGTTGGGTTTTGTAGATTATGGCAATAGTATATAGACATAGAAGATTAGATACTAATAAAATATTTTATATTGGAATTGGTAAAGAAGAAAAAAGAGCGTATAGAAAAGATGGTAGAAATAATTATTGGAATAATATAATAAATAAAACAGATTATAATATTGAAATAATTGCAAAAGATATAGATTGGGAAACAGCTTGTGAATTAGAAATATTTTTAATTAGCGAATATGGAATAAAAAATTTATCAAATATAACTTTAGGTGGTGAAGGTAATCTTGGTAATTTACATTCTATTGAAACTAAAAAAATAATGAGTGAAAAGAAAATTGGCAAACCAACTTGGAATAAAGGTTTAAAAGAATCTAAAGAAAGTGTTGATAAAAGAAAAAAGAATTTAATTGAATATTATAAAAATAATATATCACATTTTAAAGACAAAGAATTTTCATTAGAACACAAAAAAAAATTATCAATATCTAATTCAAAAAAATGTATTGATAAAATAACAAATATAGAATATTACGGATTAAAAGAGGGATGTAGAGTTTTAAATATAGATTATAATAATCAAAAATATCTATTAAGAAAAAATAGTAATAAATCAAGATTCATATGGGTACTATAAAAGAAACATATAAACCGAAGGAATCTAATATAAAAAAATTACAAGTTTTTTTAAATAAAATAAATAAAAATAATGATACAAACAATTAATATAGGTACAACTGCAAATGATGGAACTGGAGATACTATTAGAAATGCTTTTGACAAAGTAAATGATAATTTTATAGAAGTTTCAAAAGGTTTATATGCACAAACTGCATTAGGTAATAATATAATTTCATCAAGTGGTGAAGCTTCTTTAATAGGAACTGGGGTTGGTTCTCTAATGGTACCAGCAAATGCTTTTAAAGTTGGTGATTCATTTACTGCTAAAATGTGTGGACAATTATCTTGTGGTAATAATCAAATATTGCATATTAGAGTACGTTCAAATGGTGTTATTATAATAGATGCTTTACAACATACATTAGCAACTACAACAAGTAAGTTTTTTGATTTGATATTAGATTTTACAATAACTAAAATAGGTGCTGCTGGAATTGGAGAATTGTTTGCAAATGGAGTTTTTACATATAATAAAAATGCTTCTAATGCTATTGAAGGTGTTAATTTTGGATTAATTGATAGTACATTATTTAGCACAACTGTTTCTAATACTTTAAATATTACTGCTGAATGGATAACATCAAACGTAGCAAATACTATACGCTCACAAAATTTTACATTAACTAAAGTTTATTAATATGGCAAATAATATTGGTTGGGGTCAAGGAGCTGTTAATAATGCTATTGGTTGGGGACAAGGTGCAATTAACAATCTTATTGGCTGGGGTTCAGTTTATTTTAACAGTTATTCTGGAGAAACAGATATAATAGGTTCGCCTGTTCCGAGTTTAATAATTAATTTTAAAGCAAGAGTATTAACTGATTTAGGAATATTTGAAGCAGAATCTTGTTTAAATACTACATTAACAAATTTAAATAATATATAATGAGTTTATTAGATAAAGCGAGTTTAATAGTAACTCCAAATGCATATAAAACAAGTAAATTATATTCTGTAGTGCCAAGTACTGGAACAGGAGATATGGATGTTGTTCGTGCTACAACAGCAACGAGAGTAAATAGTGCAGGATTGATTGAAAGCGCAGGTGTTAATGTTCCTCGTATTGATTACACAAACGGAAGTTGTCCAAGTTTATTAGTAGAGCCACAAAGAACTAACCTATATTTTCCATCAATTCCTAATAATTCAGGTGGCGGAACATTAACCGCAAATGCAGCAGTAAGTCCTGGGGGAGTACAAAACGCATCGTCTTTTTTGCCAAGTGGAAGTGGGCTTGTATGGTCTGACGCTATAACAACAACTTCACAAAATTACACTTATACTGTTTATTTAAAAGGAACGGCAAATGGTCAAAAAGTACGTTTATCAACTAACACTACTACATTAACAGATTTTACATTAACAGCTTCTTGGAAAAGATATTCTTTTACTTTTTTAGCAAATAGTGAAACTACACCTTATTATATATTATCTGGCAGCTTTTTTAGTCCAGCTGAAAATAATTTGTTTTATATTTGGGGTGCTCAATTAGAAGCGGGTTCTTACCCAACTTCATACATTCCAACAGTAGCTTCTACAGTAACTCGTAACGCTGATGTTATTTCTAAAACAGGAATTAGTAGTTTAATAGGGACTGAATTTACTTTGTTTTTCGATGGATATGAAACTATTGGTGGAAATAGTAGTAGATATATAGTTTTAAAAGGAAGCGGAGGGCTTTATGCAAATGCAGTGCTTTTAGAATCAAATGCAAGTAATCGAATTGTATTAACTGTTTTAAATAGCAGTTCTGCTACTGTTTTTGGTTCATTTTCAGGTACATTAACAAATGGGCAAAGAATTAAATTAGCTGTAAGATGTAAAAATAATGACTTTGCATTTTATGTAAATGGAGCGTTAATTGGAAGTCAAGCAAGTGGAACAGTGCCTACAACTTCAGATTTATATTTAGGATATTACACTGATTATGCAGATAATTATAATAAAATAAATTCAGCTGTAGTTTTTAATTCAGCTTTGTCAAATACAGAACTTGCACAATTAACAACAATATGATATACAAACTTAATTACACAGACAAAGAAACTGCTTTAAAAGACCTTTTAAGCAAAGGAGTTTATATTGAAGTAGAAAACATAGACAAAGAAATTATTTTATCTTACGGTAAAGGTATTCAAGCAGTTGTTGATATTGGTAAAATAGTTCTAATTAATGGAACATACGATGCTGATTTTAAAGAATTAACTGCTCCTGTTTATGATGAAGGATATCATTATGATATTATGGCTGAACAGATAATAGACTTTGCAGAAAACGCAATACAAGTAAACAATCCTAAACATTCATTTGCTGGATATGAACCTATAAAAGAATATGATATTAATAGAACAAGATAAAGCAAATCATTTCATTTACGGGTTTTTTATATTCGTTTTAAGCAACTATTTTATAAATGACTTATATTCTATTGGAATAGTATTTTTAATCGCTTTAGGCAAAGAAATAAGAGACCAAATAGTGTATAAAGGTTTTGATTATAAAGATTTAATTGCAACAATGATTCCTTCAATAATTTTACATTTTTTAAGATGAGTAAAGAACAATTTGATTTAATATTAAATAAATGGATATCACGTAAATTACTGGTATTTATTGTGGCTTGTAGTGGTTTATTTTTTGGAACATTAACTTCATCTGATTGGGTTATTATCGCAACTGCATACATAGGAATAGAAGGAGTTACAAACATTGTAGAAAGATTAAAGAAATAAACACTAATTGAATACCCCCGAAATGACAAAATACGAACAAGAAAGATTTGATAGAGTAGACCAACATTTAAAATTAATGAAGTCAGATGTTAATGATGTATTAACTGCTTTAGTTGGTACTAATGCAAATGGTAAAAAAGGTTTAATTTATGATGTAAATAAAATAGAAGCAGAAGTCAAATTAATAAAAGCTGAAATAGAATTAATAAAATTAGAAAACGGAAAAAAAGATGTTGTTTTCGAGCAGTTAAAATATGGTTTTGCTGCAGTTTTTGTTGGCTTTGTAGGTATAATTTTAAAATTAATTTTCATAAAATGAAATTAGATATAAACGGAATAAATTTACTTGTAGAATTAGAAGGATTAAAACTAAATTCTTATAAATGTTCAGCAAATGTTTGGACTATTGGATTAGGAAATACTTTTTATGAAAATGGAACTAAAGTAAAAGAAGGAGATAAAATAACAAAAGACGAAGCATATCATTTATTTTATATGATTGCTACTAAATTTGAAAAAACAATTAATGATAATTTAAAAGTTGAAATTAATCAAAATCAATTTAATGCTTTATTTTGTTTGTGTTATAACATTGGACAAGTTGGCTTTAAAAACAGTACACTTTTAAGATTAGTTAATATAAATCCAAATGATGGAAATATAGCTAAAGAATTTTTAAAATGGAATAAAATTAATAGAATACCTTCAAAAGGTTTAACTAATAGAAGAATTAAAGAATCTGCTTTATACTTTACAATATGAAATATATAATATTAATAATATCGTTTTTATTTATTTCTTGTGCTTCAAGAAAAGTTGTAGTTGATAAAAGTTATATTAAAAAAGATAGTATAACACAAGAATCAACTAAAATATCAATAAAAGAAATTGATGGAACAAAAGTTGAAAATAATATAATAATAGATGAATTTAAAATAGTTCCTTTAGATACTACTAAAGAAATTGTTGTAAATGGTGTAAAGTACAAAAACGTTGTTTTAAGCTATAAAAAAACAAAAGACAATAGTTTATACTTAAATAAAAAAACTATTCATTACAATCAATCTAAACAACAAAATAATAGTGTTTCAACAATTAAAAAAGAAAAGAAAAAAGAAATAGATAAAAAAGCTAATTATTTTATTTATTTATGGCTTTTATTAATACCAGTTATTTTATATATATTTAAAAGATTGAAGTCACTTTTGTTGATTTAACAACTAAACATAATATTTCCTAAAATTTTTGTTTTTTATTTATATTTTTTTTAAATATTTATTTTAATTTATTTTTAGATATTTATTTTATTTTTTTAAAACATTACAAATTTACAGTTTTTTTTTGACAAAATTGCAATAAATTAAATTTATTTATTTACACAAATTGTTAATTAAGTATTTTTATATTTGACAAATGAAAAAACCAACACGCAAATCATTAGTAACTAAATTAGATACTGTATTTAGTCAGTATATTAGACGTAAAGATGCAGTTAATGAAATTGCTACTTGTGTTACTTGTGGTAAAAAAGACCATTATAAAAAATTGCAATGCGGTCATTTTATGTCAAGAAGACATTATTCAACACGTTGGGAAGAAAATAATGTTGGTGTTCAATGTTATGGTTGTAACATAACTAATCAAGGAATGCAATATGCTTTTTCAAAGTATTTAACAAAGATTGATAATAAGTTACCTGATGAACTTTTAATTAAATCAAAACAAATAGTTAAATTTGCTGATGTAGATTTGATTGATATGATTAATAAATATAATTTACTTTTAGATTCTTTATAATTGTTGTTTAAATTGTTTGTTTAAAAAGGGTACTTTAATTAGTATCCTTTTTTTTGTCAATATGTTAAAGTTTTGTTAAAAAAAATTATAATAGTATTTTATTTTAAAAACAGTTATATATTTGTACTCAACAAACAAATAAAAACAAATATTATGACAACTACAAAAAAACAAACAGTTAAAATTTTTGGTCAAGAAGTAACAGTAGGAACTAAATTACACGCTAAATTAGTACAACAAAAAAAACAATTTGATGATTTAAAAAATTACGAAACAAACTAAAAACAAACATTATGAAAAAAACAATTTTAGATTTATCAGTAGCTTTTGCATTTATGTGCATTATTTTAACAGTAACATTATTAATTTTAAACAACTTTTAAATGGAAGATTTATTAGATTACAACAGATTTAGAATGGACGCAATGCAAAAAAAGATTTGCGAATTAGAAAGTTTATGTAACACATTAGAAACATACTGCTTTGAATTAGCAGATGAAAATTGTCCGAAAGAATATAAGACAGTAATTAAAAAAGAATTGTATAACTTAAAAATAAAATAAAATGGAATTAACATTAAATCAAAAACTATCTTTAATTCAAAAAGAATTTAAAGCAAACAAGTCAAAATTCAATTCATTTGGTAAATATAACTTTAGAAGTGCTGAAGATATATTAGAAGCATTAAAACCTTTTAATGAAAAGTACCAAGTTAATTTTACAATTACAGAATCAATGGTAGAATCACAATTTTTACAATTTCCAATGTTACGTTCTGTAGCATCAATAAACGATGATTTAGACACAATTACTGCTTCAGCAATAGTTGGTGTAGATTTAGAACAAAAAGGAATGCAAATGCCACAAAAATTTGGTTCTGCTTCAAGTTATGCTAAAAAATATGCATTAGGTAATTTATTGCTAATTGATGATACACAAGATGCTGATGCATCAAATAAGCACGAAAAGAACGTTTCTAACGATGAAAAAAAGTTTTTAAATAAGAATACACCAGAATTTAATAAAGCAATTGAATACATTAAAAATGGAGGTAATTTTACTGCAATAGAAACTAAATATAAAATGACAAAAGAAGTTAGAGAAGAACTTATAAATTTGTCAAAATGAAACCTAAACCTATAAAAACTCAAAAAGAAATTTTAGAGTATTTACAAACTCATAGGTTTACTTGTATTGATAGAGTTTTAATTGCTAAACTATTACAAAAAGAATATAGGCAAGGATTTTTAAATGGACAAAAATTTAAAATAAAATAACGTTTGTCGCTTGTACTAGGCGGCTATGCGGTTGCGTATATTCTGCCGCTTAGTACAAACGATTGTTACCAGAAGTACGGCAATGTTAATTAATAATTTAAAACTAAAAATAATTATGAAAATATTATTAGGTATTATAATTGGAATAATTCTATGTATGGCGTGGATTTATTATAGATGGACTAAAGATTAAGATTATGAAAGATAGTAAATTAGTTCAGCAAGTGAAAAGTGAATTAGGAATTGAGGTGGATAAACAAATTCGTAAAGAAATTGAAAAAACAAAACATCCTCACGCAGATGGGTATCAATTAGGTAAAGTTTACGAGGCTAAAGCAAATCTTCTTTTAAAATTAAATAAAATGAGAACAAAAACAACATCAAAAATTCTTTCTGAAACATCAGAAGAAACAAAAGAAAAAGTGAGAAATAATGCTAACAATTTAATAAACAAAAAAACCAATAGAATTATGAATTATGAATCATTTAAAAATCAAAGAAATCCATTAGGAAACTTGTATAATGTTACAAGAAAAAGTGATGGTAAAGAAGTATTGCGAGGAGCAAATTATAATAGTGTTATCAGTTTAATAGGAGAAGATAAACATCTTTATGAAATTTACTTTTACTAAAATGAGATTTTGGAAAGAAGAAACTCCTTTACAATTTATTGCAAGTTGTATTTGGAATACAAGCGAAAACTTACATATACCATTAGGTCGATTCGCTCCAATAGTATTTGGATGGATGATAGGCTCTAAAGGAATGTTTAAAATAAAAAGGTAATTATGAGAAAAATAAACTGGTGCAAAATATTAGGTCATAAGTGGATTCCTGTTTTTATTCGTGGATATTACGGTAAAAAAGAAGTTAAATTTATTGGAGCAAAATGTAAAAGATGTCATTTTGGAGAAGAAGATTTAAGAATAACTATAAAAAAAATGGATAATAACATTATTTGCTCATATACTGAAAAATATTATTATGAAGACAAACGGTAGTATTTATGGTAACGTTTCGGTGCTTGTAGATGCCAGCCTACACGCATTTTATTTTCGGCTGGTATTTACAAACACCTGTTATAAGAAGTAGCGGGTAATTAAAACTAAATATTATGAAATTAAAAGAAGAGTTTGAAAAAGTATTAAAAAATTCTAAACCTCATTTTTTAAAATTTGACACAAATGATTGTATAGAAATATGCGATAATTTTGCCATTAAATTTGCAGAATGGTTAGTAATTCAATATAATGAAGATATAATATATACCGAATATAACACTAAAGAATTATTAGAAATATTTAAAAAATCTTATAAAAACGAATCGTAGCTATTTCTTATAACGTTCCGTGGCTTGGTGTCTGTTATTTTGCCTTGCAGATATTTTAAGCCTTAGATAAATTTTATAGGCAAAATAATAGCACCAAACCGCTGTTAGTGGCTGGTGCGGTAAATTAAACGAAAATGTCAAAAAAAGTAAAATTAGTTGAGCAAACAGATGAAGAAAATAATTATCTTTTTCAAAAAATAAAAGCCGAAATTATAAACCAATTAACGCATTGTCACTATAATGGACATATTGACGATATTGGGAATTTAGTAGGTATCGCAGTAGGCAGGCATATTGGCAATAAAAATATATGGGCTTTTGAAAAAGGTGATTTTATTTCAGGATTTGACCACGGATATTCAATAGAAGACGGAACTCACGGTTAATGTGTCGGTAGCACTTGCCACTAACTATCGTATAGACGTAGTAAATTTATAAAATAAAATAAGTGTGTTTATTACGTTTATACAAAGTTATAATTATTATATTTACAAACTGAATAGCTGACAACAGTAAAAAAAGGTAAGCAAATTAAATTAAATAAAATGAGTGCATTAATTAATGTAAGTATTAGAGTAGACAAATTACCAAAAGAGAAATTTGTATCTGGAAAAGATGGAGCAGTTTATTACAACTTTACAGTTGGAGTAAATGATGAATCTAACCAATGGGGACAAAATGTTTCTTTAACTGATAGTCAAACAAAAGAAGAAAGAGAAGCTAAAAAGCCTAAAACGTATTTAGGTAATGGAAATGTTATTTGGACAAATGGAACTATTTCAGTTGCTGATAAAAAAGCAGAAGCAACTAAAGAAGAAATAGCTTCAGATTTACCTTTCTAATTAATTATTAATTTAGGGATTAGTCTACCTAAAATTATACTCAAAGGGAATGTAAAAGTTCCCTTTTTTTAACAAACAAACAAACAAATGGAATTAAATAAAGACGAGAAAAGATTATTAATGGAAGTTTTTGAAGCTGAATGCTTTATTAATCCATTAGAAAAGATAGTACATCCAAAACCTGCAATTTCATTTGGCGTTAAAAGTTATGAAACTAAAGATGGTAAAATAGAATATCCTACACCTATTGGAACTTATGGTAATTTTAGCTTTGTACAAGCTCCTCCTAAATCAAAAAAAACATTCTTTGTATCATTATTATCAGCAATATATTTAGCTGATGAATTAGAGCAATTTGGTGGAGATTTAAAGGCAAATAGAGATAATAAGCACCTAATACATTTCGATACAGAACAAGGCAATTTTCACGCTGCAAATGTGTTTAAAAGACCTATTGATATGACTGGTATAAAAACAGATAAATATCATACTTTAGCATTAAGGCAATTATCATTTAAAGAAAGAGTTGAATTTATAGAATATTACCTTTATGATAAACTTGAAGCAACAGATATAGGATTAGTTATAATTGACGGAATAGCTGATTTATGTAGTGATGTAAATAATATAGAAGAAAGTAATGCAGTTGTCCAGAAGTTAATGAAATGGTCAAAGGAATTAAATTGCCACATAGTAACAGTTATTCATTCTAACTTTGGAACTGATAAACCAACAGGGCATTTAGGTTCATTTTTAGAAAAGAAAACAGAAACACAAATACAATTAGAATTAAACACAGTAAATAAAGGATTAGTAACCGTAAGTTGTAAACGTTCAAGAAACGCACCATTTGAAAAC
>Ga0070744_10000295_pt1 | contig 14203 bp, 9 predicted proteins | sample ColrivemetaGS535_FD_74188 | JGI IMG/M metagenome (GOLD analysis project Ga0070744, IMG submission 74188) | Estuarine microbial communities from the Columbia River estuary, USA - metaG S.535 | ecosystem: Environmental > Aquatic > Marine > Intertidal zone > Estuary | place: USA: Columbia River...
TCTGAACTGCCCGGAGTCGACCCAAGCAACACGATTGCGATAGCTGAAATATCTCTTAACGATGCCCACGGTAACGATGCGAAAGTGCCAGAAAGTGACATTGTGGCAAGAGTACAACTACTCAATTCCCTTGGTTATAACGTAATGATCTCGGATTACACCCGTTACTTCTCTCTCAGAGCCTACTTCCGTCAATTTACCCAATTACAAATAGGTATAGTGATGGGTATGGTGAATGTTAAGCAGATATTCGATGAGAAATTCTACCGAGGTGTAGAAGGCGGAATATTAGAAGGTTTTGGTAAACTGTTTCCTGACAATACGCGTATATTTATTTACCCAGAAACAGATACAGATGGTCAATTAACAGAATTTACAGATGTGAAAGTGCCTGAGCATTTACGCTTTTTGTACCGTCATTTACTAGAAAACGGCTTTTTACATGGTATCGAATGCAGTGATCCAGCATTATTGAATATCTATTCCCGTAACATCCTACAACAAATTTCAAGTGGTAAAGGTGATTGGAAAAGAGATTTACCTGAAGGTGTAGCACAAGAAATTATAAATAATGAATTCTTTGGCTATCGTGGTTAGATAGCGTCATTTTTAAAAACAAAAAGTGGGTATAAGACTTGATTTTCATGCTCACTTTTTTGTCATTCCCCCTCGCCTATCATAATTATTTCCTCTTAAATACGCCCTCAATGCATTTTGCCCTGATGCAAAGGCAAGCTCATTAGCATTGACAGTCGACATATCCAACCAAAGATAACGACTCACTTCATCTTGCTGCAAAACTAAAGCAGGTTTAGTGGTTAGATGGATCTCAAAAAAGCTGTCTGAAGTGTAATAGAGCACATCTTGGTAAAGGTAACGATTCGGGTAAGAAAAAAGGTACCGCATGTTGTCAATGGGCAGCTGTAATTCTTCTAGTAACTCTCGTGTTAACGCCTGCTCATTTGATTCGTTGTCATCAACAAAGCCTCCAGGGAAGTCTAACTTTCCCTTGGATGGCCGTTGTGCCCTTTGCACCAGTAACATTTGTTGGTCACAAACAATCACCCCGCTAACTGCAGCAGCGACATTATGAAAATACACAAAGCCACATAAACTGCATCTAAAGGCTTTTTCTCCTTGCTTGAGGAGACTGGGCTGAGCGCATTTTACGCAATGCAAGGTTGGGGTATCATTAACCATACTGACCGAATTTGGGGTAAGCAATTAAATTGGTGAGCCCGGCGGTAAAGGTTTTAATGTAAACTGCGTATGCCATTTACCTAGACGCCAATACTGTTCCAACTGACGAGCCATTACTTCGTTGTGAGCATTGCGCTTTTTATTTTTTAACCACTTGTGTAAATCAATCAACTGTAATGCCATTTCGCCCCGAGCTTCAGGTGCCAATTTTTTCTGTTGCATGGCTTGTACCACTTGATCTAACACTAAATAATTGATCCGTTTACTCAGCTGCGGGTAGTCTCTGTCGATACCGTCTTTTATGGTCAGTTTAAACAGTTCAGTCAATAAATACGCCAAATCAGGTACGCCTTTTAACTGGTGTTTTTGTTGCGCAATACGGTTTAAACGTTCAGCTTGTAACAATAGGTTAAGACTGTAACCTGCGGCAGATTCTGCGGCGCTAATGGGGTCAAATGTATGCCCGGTTCGCCCTTTGAAACTTTCGCGATTGCGGCTTTCACCATAAGCTTTTGGAGTAATCAATTGAACCACAGACTCAGGAATACTCAAAAAATCACTCTGCAGGGTATTTAACATGGCCGCGAGGGCATCTTTTTGCTGTTTAGCAGAAATGACTTTGACCCCCTTAGCAACTGAATAATCACCTTTTGATTCGTACTCGTAGTTCACCCCACCAATTAACTTAGCAACCGCATCTAACTGATAACGATGAAACAAATAAATAGGAGCAAAAATTTCCTCCAAAGAAGACAGGGTGGCACCGGTTTTAATGGTTTTAAGACCAAAGTTAGCCATAGCCACTTTGCGCACTTCGCTGATCCGAGTTAGCTCTCTAACCGGGTCTGCGCCATTGTCCCAAAGGTGCCCTTCTACATTGGCTGCATGAGACTGACGAGCGTCTGGGTCGGACTGATACTTGAACCCTTTAGCCCTTGCATCACTGACTAAATGTTTTAACGCTTGTTGTTCGGTAATGGCATCGGGGTATTCTTGATAACCATAAGCCACCACATATTTATCCCACGCTCCCATGCCCACATCGTAAGCATTATCTAAACTAATCTTACCATCCTTAACACTCACCAAAGGATGCGGGTAATCCATCACTGATTCTCGACCATATTCGCTGGCTGCAAAGTTATGAGAAATGCCTAAGGTGTGCCCTACCTCGTGTGCAGAAAGCTGACGAATACGCGCCAGGGCCATTTCTGTTTGTTTAGAGGTATCCACTTGATCATCAGATAGGTTATGTCCACCAGCAACGTCCGAAGCAGCCCCATCTCCACTAAAGGGGCTAGTCAAACCCAAGGCAATTAAATAATCCTGTTTAACCCGCAGTGAACCCAAGGTGACATGACCTTTAATAATTTCGCCGCTACGGGGGTCAATAACAGAGGAGCCATAAGACCATCCCCGAGTTGCTCTATGTACCCACTGGATCACGTTGTATCGCACATCCATAGGATCAGCATCCTGTGGTAACACTTTAACCTGAAAAGCATTTTTATAGCCTATCGCGTTAAAAGCTTGATCCCACCATAAAGCGCCGTCTTTTAATGCACTCATTACCGGCTCAGGAATGCCAGGGTCAAGGTAATAAATAATAGGGTCAATTGCCTCGCTCATATCCGCGTTGGGCTGCTTTTTATTCAAACGGTGGCGAGGAATAAACTGTTTTTTCATGCTTTCTTGAATTGGCACTGAGTAATCTTCATAACCCACTGACCAGAATCCGGAAAAAGGGACAAATTTTCTTGGTTGATAATCCGTATTGGGTAACTTCACCAATGAATGATGTAAATGCACAGAAATACTAATGGGATCTGGCGTAACCTGATACACATACTGACCCGGTTTAGAGCCACCAAAGGTTACTAGGGCTTCTAGTTCAGTATTTTCAGGGAATGATTTACTACGCTTTAAAAATACCCCACTACGCGTTAAATCAACCTTATAGTTACCTTGTTCAGTTGCTGTTAGACGTTGAGAAATTTGATGAATATCAGACAGTAAAAAATCAGTATAATCGATAACAACTGTATCACCGTCAGTGGCCACAATAGAGAAACCAGCAATGACCGAATCAGCAAAAGCCTCGTCAATACTCGCTTGTTCGGCAAGATTAGATGAACTAGCGCGATACTGTGTATTCAATTGTTTAAGCAGTACCTTATTACCATAACGCTCGAATTTCACTAAACGAGTGTCACCCAACTGCCCACGATCTAAGCCTATATCATTGGAGCCAATACCCTGTGGCATACTACTTTGGAATAAAAAAGATTGCTCAAACTTGTCAACTTTCAAGAAGACTTTGTCTGTCTCAATTTGATAGTAAAATTCAAAGAACCCCCTTTGATGCTGCATGCCCTTAGTAAAGTCTGTAATACTCTTTTTAGTATTGGAGTCAGTAGCAAAAACCTGTGTGGAAAGAATAAACAGAAAAAAATAGGCAAAACGCATGGGAGTATCTCTTAAACGATTATATCCCCCTTACATTAACGATATTTGCTGACAAACAAAAGCGATGTGAATAAATTGATAATGATAGGACCTTTCACTCTTTCAGGTATCACGCTGAATCAAAGATCAATAAGTCCATTGCCATAACAAACTAATTAATACCATGAGCGATAAGCGTAAAGGCGTATTCCTCAGCAGAGTCTTTTAAACGTCCATACCTACCAGTATTAGAGAAATGCCCTGCCCCCATATTGATGCGCATCACCAATAAGTTATTGTCAGTTTTGGTGGCTCGCATTTTAGCGGTCCACTTTGCGGGCTCCCAATACGTCACTCGCGGGTCGTTTAATCCGCCAGTGACAAGCATAGGGGGGTATTCTTTGGCTTGAATATTGTCATAGGGAGAGTAGCTTTGGATGTATTCAAATGTTTGTTTGCTCATCAAAGGATTACCCCACTGGGTCCATTCAGGGGGAGTAAGTGGCAAAGTAGCATCTAGCATGGTATTGAGCACATCAACAAAAGGGACGGCTAAATTCACTGAACGCCATAACTTGGGCGCTTGATTGACCACGGCACCCATTAATTCTCCCCCTGCACTTCCCCCCTCTATGGATATATTGCCCTTAGCAACATAGCCTTGGTCGATTAGGTGATGAGCAACATCAACAAAGTCATTAAAGGTATTAGTTCGCTTGTCCAATTTGCCATCTAAGTACCACTGATAGCCCATTTCATCTCCACCTCGCACATGAGCGAAGGCATAAACAAAACCTCGGTCAAGTAAACTTAAGCGTGTGATAGAAAAGTTAGGCTCAAGCCCCATAGCATAGGCACCGTAAGCGTAAAGGTATAGAGGCTGGGATCCATCTTTCTTAAAGCCCTTTTTATACACAATGCTGATAGGTATTTTCGCGCCATCACGGGCCTCAGCCATAATACGTTCAGTGGTGTACAAGCTTTTTTCGTAACCAGAGGGAATGATTTTTATTTTGCGTAAATTAAGGGTTTTACTGGACACATCGTAATCATAGACACTGTCGGGCGTAATCATTGATTCGTATCTGATCCGCACGTGTTTTTGCAAAAACTCTGGGTTAGCACCTAAGCTGACACTGGCCACTTTTTCAGGTAACAGTATTTCATGGCTAGCCCCTTGATTAGGTAAAATACTGATCGACTCTAGCCCTTGAACACTTTGACCAATAACCACAAAGTCTTTGAACACCTGCAAATCTTTAAAATATCTCGTATTTGAACCTACAAATACAGTCTGCCATTGATCGTAATGCACTTGATCTTCTTTGCTTTTAGCGATTCTAAAGTTGACGTGAGTATCATTGGTCAACATATAAAAATACCCATTGCCATGGTCAACGTCTAGCTTAAAGTTTTGATCTCGCGTGTTAAGCATTTTTGGGGCTTGACTTAAGTCTGCCATGCTTACCACCGAGACTTCTGTTCTATCAGAATCACCTGTGGTTAATATCAAATACTGTTTACTGCTGCTGAGGTCAAAATCTAAAAAAAAAGTTTCATCAACTTCACTAACCAACACCCTATCTTGATTTTGTTGAGTTCCCAACTTATGCACGTTGACACTCAATGTCCGCCATTTATCTTTTGCTAACAAAGAATAGATAAGACGTTGGCTATCTTGGCTAAACAGCATAGAGCCTGCAGCATCGACTAATTCATCTTCAAGGTATTCATGCGTGGTTAAATTTTTGATTTTAATGATACTTCGTTCGCTGCCATCAATATCGACCGAGTAAGCTAAGTAGTCATTGTCTGGGCTGATATCCCAATCACCTAAATCGAAATATTCGTGTCCTTCAGCCAACAGGTTTTCATCCATAAATATTTGCTCAGACTCACTGTCTAACTTTCGCCGAGCCCAGGTTTTATATTCTTTACCAGGCTGAAAATACCACCGATACTCATAACCATTTTTTGCCCAAGGCACAGAGGAGTCAGTTTCATTTACTCGCCCCTTAAATTCTTCAAATAAGGTATCAACCAGTTTTTTATGGGGGGTGAGAAAGTTTGCATAGTAGTCATTTTCAGCCTTGAGGTAATCCAACACCAATTTATCGTTGACTTCTGGATAATCCTGATCTCTTAGCCAATGATAATTATCAGTTAAGGTCAATCCATGATATTGCGCCTTATAAGCTTGTGTGTTTGCTTCTGGTTGAGACATTTCTAACTGTTGTAACCTAGGAAATATCTTGTCTTCTGGCTCAAGATTACAAGCACTTAAAAGTGTGGTCATAGCGGCAGCTCCCAACATGAAAAAAGGTGAAAAAAATGACAAAAAGAACATTCCTTTGGCATCAAAATATTTTCTTATTTTGAAAAATGAATACTGATCCCACGGAACATAGCATAGTGTTTGGCTGCCCAGTTTAAACTTTTGTCCGTAAAACGATAATTAGCTGAATTTTTAACTATGACTAAGTTTTGATCTGGATCGACATAGATGTATTGATTGTAAATGCCCTGAGCAGAAAATTCGTCTTCAGCACCAAGTGGTAACCACCATTGATACCCGTAACCAAAAGAAGATGATGATGCGGGATTGTCTTTGCCTGCCACAAGATGCGGCGCAACGGCTGAAGTAGAGTCAATCACCCATTGCTTGGACACTATTTGCTGTGTATGTCCCTGATTGTCAGTCCAAGTGCCTTGATTAAGATACAGCCAACCTAATTTAGCGTAGTCACGCAAGGACACATTGAGTCCCCCTAAAGCCAATTCCATGCCATGATCATCTGCTAACCAAAAGGCTTGATGCTCCATACCTAGAGGTTGCCAAATTTTTTCAGATAAATAATCAGTTAAGCTTTTCCCCGTCGCACGGGTTAACACCATACCAAGCACTTGCGTATCAATACTCACATAATGATGATAAGTGCCTGGCTCTTTTTCTCGAACTAATGAAGCTGAAAATTCATCTAAAGACGTGCCAAAAGCGGTGGCTCGGGAAAATCGATTAATGTCAGAATTAAAGTCGCTATAATCTTCGTTAAAACTGACACCTGAGGACATTTGCAATACGTTTTTTATACTGACGCCCTCATAGCCACTGCCTATTAATTCGGGGACATAATCAGTCACCGCCTGTTCGATACTCGTCACTACCCCCTCCTCAACAGCAATTCCCAGTAAGGCTGATACAAAGGACTTAGCCATAGAAAAAGAGATATGTTGTTTGTTTTTCTCATGACCAAGCCAATAATCTTCATAAACAATGTTTCCATTTTTCAACACCAACAGACCCGTTGTTTGGCTATCGGTGATAAAGCCTTGAGTAGAGATACCATTGCTGTTGTATTCAAATGAATCAGGCAGTGCTTGGGTATCCACTGGAAAGTAAAATGGCTCTGCGCTTGCAGGAATGACAGTTGCATTAAACGATTGATACATGGTCAGGAAATTATTAACGATTTTGTCTTGATCATACAAAGTGACGGCAGTGTATAAACGCACAAGGTTTTTTTGATAAACACTGACCACTATCACTACAATAATGAACACACACACTATGACTTTTTTTACACTGAATAGCTTTTTCATTTGACCCTTTATTCAACACAGTAAGGTGAGACTTAATTCACTACCTTAAATTAGCCTCACACCAAAAACCACCTTATAAACTGACAAAAAATAAAAATCCGAGAATAATCAGCTCGGCTTTTGATACATCAATGACTCAATGAAACCAGAATGTTATCCTTGTTTGAAACACCAATATGATTGGCACCCTGGCTGCCCTCCAAGGGGAAAATACACCGCGGATAGAACCGATAACCAATGCGAGTAACAAAATATACCCCATCGCTTGAAGCCCTATGTTTTGGTCGAGTAGTAAGTTAGGTGAAAATCTGACTGAGTGTTCAGATGCCACTTTAAAAATAGGTCAGGATCCAAATTCTAAAGTTTTAAGCACCGCTATTATGCTCCCGATTGCCATAAGCAGTAATACTTGCCATATCTTAATTCAAGAACTGACTGAAGGTTGACTTCGATCTATTTTAAGCCGTCGGAGTAATTCACTTCTATCCTTCACGCCATAACATGCAGACAAGAAATGTTAACTAAGCTCAAAACATAGTTAGTAAAAGTGCATCTGTAATAGGGCTAATTATTACCTCTAGTCAGAAAAAAATAGACCAAAAGTCACAATAAGCCTGTGACAACAGCCATTAATGACTAAAAAAACGCTAGGTTAGAACAAGTGAAATGTGGGTGATGGATGGATAGACAATTAGTACAAATTGTTTTTATTCGTTTTCAAATCGACTAAGAGTGTTAGTTCGTCAGAAAAAAGACAGGAAAACTCGCTTCCCTTACCAACCTCACTTTTAACTACCAAATGAGAATTGTGGTGGGATAAAACATGTTTGACGATAGACAATCCTAGACCAGAGCCTCCCGTTGTTCGCGATCGTGCTTTGTCTACACGATAAAACCGCTCTGTAATACGTTCGATATGCTCTGTTGCGATACCGTCTCCATTATCTCTAACACTAAACTTGGCCTGATCACCTTTTAGAGACCATCTGACTTCTATCACACCATTGTTAGGTGTGTAATTGATGGCGTTGAAAATAATATTAGAAAATGCGCTACGCAATTCAGATTCAATTCCGTAGACGTATAAAATTGGCGATATATCAAAGAATATTTTATGTGATCTTTCACGATTGAGTGCTTCAGCTTCAGCATGAATTTGCCATAACATTTGAGGCACATTCACCATTTTTTCAAAGGCCCTTTCAGTGCTGGCTTCAATGCGTGACAGCACCAACAACTCTTCAATTAAACCTTGCATACGAATAGATTGGGAGCGCATTTCAGATAGAGCTTTTTTCATTACTGGTATAGGTAGCTCGCCATTTTCAGGCAACATCTCCAAATACCCATTAATCACCGTTAAAGGCGTTTTCAACTCATGAGAAACATTAGCCACAAAATCTTTACGCATTTTTTCAATTTGAGTCAGGCGCGTGACATCACGAATGAGTATCATCAAATTGTCATCTTCGTAAGGCACAACTCTACACTCTAATACTTTACTGGGATTAATAGGCGAGATAATTTCTATCGGCTGTTCAAAACGATTCGCGTGATAGAACTTGATAAACTGCTCGTCATTAATACAATCATAAACTTTACGCCCCATATCTTCAGGCCAACGTAAACCCAGCTCGATTCTTGCCAATCGATTACACCAGGTAATTTCAGAAGAGTTATCAACTACAAGTGCTGCGTCAGGAAGGGCTTCTGACCCCTGCCGAAAACGACGAATAATTTCACCTAAAGATTTACGCTTATTACGATTTTTTAAATTAGTGTCATAAATTCCTTGGTAAATATGCGACCAAATACCCCAGGCAGTAGGAGGAGAAATTTTTTTACTGTGCCATAACCAATAATTAAGCGTGTAAATACGCCAATACTGCCATCCAAGCAGCATCAAAGTTCCAATCAATAAAATTAGGGCTAACTGCTCAATATATAAGCCAAATATCGTACAAGATGCCATAAAAATAATGACTCTTGCAATGCTTCTTAACCAAGGAAATGAAGGATACATCTAGGTACTATATTCCTGTTTTGGAAATAAAAAATATGGGTGTTTCTGAGAACTAACGTTTGGCTACATTGATTACACCTTGCTGGAAAAACGGTAACCTGCACCTCGCACTGTTTGGATCATATTATCATGTGAAAACTCAGACAAGGCTTTACGTAGTCTCCTAATATGCACGTCTACTGTTCTATCTTCCACATAAACATTTGTTCCCCAGACATTGTCTAAAAGTTGTTCACGGCTGTATACCCTCTCATTATGTGTCATGAAAAAGTGTAACAGTTTGAACTCAGTGGGTCCCATATCAATGGGCACGTCATTAGATGTCACGCGATGAGACAAAGGATCAAGTTTCAAACCTTGGTAATCAATAGCATCTTCGCTGGATGTGGGTGATACACGCCTAATCACGGCTTTGACTCTCGCCACCAGTTCTTTTGGTGAAAAAGGTTTAGTCACATAATCATCAGCACCCGCTTCTAAACCTCTTATTTTGTCCTCTTCTTCACCCCTGGCAGTTAACATAATGATTGGAATGTCTCGAGCGTATTCATGTTGCTTGAGTTTTTTGGCCAGTTGCACACCCGTGCCACCTGGCAACATCCAATCTAGTAATATTAAATCTGGAAAAGGCTCAACTATTTTATCTAACGCTATTTGATAATCTTCAGCCTCAACGGTTTCATAACCTGATTTTTCAAGTACAAACTTTAACATTTCGCGGATGGGAGCTTCGTCTTCCACCAGTAAAATACGTTTTGCCATTTTTATATTCCTTGCTAAAGTAACAACTTTTTAGATTATTCATATTTTGTGTGACATTTTTATGACGATCAGCATATTAGTCTTTATTTGTATTACTAAAACAATAATTTAATAAATCAAAGACTTTTAAAATGTTGATTATAGATTGTCACTCAAAAGACATTATTGCTCAATCGGCTATCTCCCCATACAACCCAAACAGAATAAACACAACTAACTCTTAAGCGGTTTAGGCGTGGCAGCAACCGTTATGGTCTTTGTCACTCGGTATTGGCATAGATGGTGACACTGCATACATCGCTTAATTGATCAAAATGGTCGCCGCGCAGTCTACTGAAATGGGACTTAAAAGGTAAACACATCTTAGACATCTTGTTTATTTTTTTTATTCCGCATATTCTCTTACCGAAGTTAAATTTAAGGAAAGAAGAACTTTAATGTCAAATGTCAAGCAAGGCTTATCCACAAAGCTTCTAACGAGAGTGCTATCAGTGTATTTTATCCTTACGCTACTAGTGACTGCAGGCCAAATTTTTGCCGAATATTTAAGCGCAAAAAGGCATATTGAAGATGAGCTTAAAACCTTAAAAAACACCTTTAGTACTAGCTTGACTCGGGCTATTTGGGAGCTCAATACCCCTCAAGCAAAATCTATTGCTTTAGGTTTAATGGAATTGCCCATAGTTGAAGGTGTGCAGATTCGTGATGAAAACAGCAGGTATATAGCCGATTTGGGGCATACTTCTAAATTAGTTGGTGAGTCTGTCACTGAAGGTGCGGTGAGCAATAACTCAGGCGCAACCTTCGGCTATAGTTTTCCCTTGATATTCCAATTCTCTGGTCGGACATCACGAGTCGGTGATGTCACTTTATATTCAAGTTCAGCCGTTATTTTTAGTAGAATAGAAGTGGGAATATTTTTCTTAGTCGGGAATGCCATAGTTAAAACGGCATTTTTAGTATTTTTATTTATGAGTGCATTTCGCACTATGCTGACTAATCCCCTGAATGAATTAACCCAACAAATTATCGATTTCAACTTAGACCACCCTGAGTCCTCCAAGCTTGATTTAAGCATTGATGAAGACAATGAATTAAAGCTGCTGGAAACATCTTACAATAAATTGATCGATGAAATGATTGAGTTTCAATCCAAGCTTGCTGGCACTCAAAATCAGTTACAACAAGCTAACCTGAGATTAGATGAGCAGAATATTTCATTAGAAAAAGAAGTGGCTAAAAAAACAGCTACGTTGAGTAGGATTATGTTGGACTTGGAACAACAAAAAGATAAGTTATTAACTAATCAAAGTGAGCTGCGCCAAGAAAACGAAAATCGCCAATTTATCGAAGATGAACTACGCAAACGAAATACGGAGTTAGCCACATCGATGAAAACCATCCAAGTTGCTAAAGATCAATTAGTTGAATCTGAAAAAATGGCTTCATTAGGGGGGGTAGTAGCTAATATTGCCCATAATGTGAATACACCTTTGGGTGTGAGTGTAACCGCAGCTAGCCTTTTACATGACGGAGTCAAAAAACTTAAAGCAGCCTACAATGGTAAAAAGCTAACGGATAATTCCATTACGGCGTTTTTGACCGAGGCCGAGCAAACCACCACGTTACTCGTCGACAATTTAAACCATGCCTCTGATCTTATCTCACATTTTAAACAAGTTGCGGACAACCAAACGCATGAAGTAGAAAGAGAGATCAATGTCAGTGAGTAATTAACGGAAATCGTGCAATCTATACTACCTATATTCAAAAAGACTCAGCATACTACTGATATTCATTGTCCAGACGATTTTTCTATCAAATGTGTGCTGGCCTGTTGGCACAAATATTATCCAATATGATCCTGGGTTCTCTGAACTATGGCCTTAGAGATAAACTCAGAGGAGAGAGTAAATTAGATATTTCAGAGCAAGGCAACAACCTTATTATTGACTACTGTGACAATGGCCTGAAACACAAAATCACCATCCCTGTATAGGCAAAACCTATTCAGGCATATTTATGTCCTTTCACATAGTAGATAGGGTTAATTCCTGATAATCTCTATGACCATTTTTAATAGCGCAATTCTGCGCCAAGGTGTTTTATATTTTTCGCAATCCGAGCAAAGGTATGGCTTTAGATTGAACAACACTTGAATTTTGAAAGATAGACACCCCCTAACTCTTAGCGGATTATTTTATGTGGTTTAAAAACCTAAAGCTTTATGCAATTACCCAAGACATGGATTTCAAAGAACAAGACTTTGAAGACAAACTTGCTGAATTCAAATTTCGCCCTTGTGGCAGCCAAGAATTAGCCACTATGGGGTGGGCTTCTCCCTTTAATCAAGGGGAGACTTTGATCCACGCAACAGCGGGCAGGATTTGGTTAACGCTAAAGAAGCAAGAACGTATCTTGCCAGCTGTAGTGGTGAATGCAGAACTCGCAGACAAAGTAGCGCTAATAGAAACCGAAACAGGCTCTCCTGTCGGCAAAAAAGCCCAGCAGGATATGAAACAAGAAATAATTCATCGTTTGTTGCCCCAAGCGTTCACCAAAAATAGCTATACCCACGGCTTCATTTCTACCAAAGATCATTTAGTTGTAGTGGATTCGTCTGCAGATGGTAAAGCTGAGGCTTTCTTAGCCATGTTGCGCAAAGCTATAGGCTCCTTACCTGTTGTACCCTTAGCTAGACATTCTGTGCAGGCAGATTTAACCTCATGGTTAAAAGATAACTCAGCGCCAACAGATATCAGTGTATTAGAAGAAGCAGAACTAAAAGCATTGGAAGAAGATGGCGCTATTATTCGTTGCAAAAATCAGGATTTATACAGCGAAGAAATTAAACATCATTTGGAAGCAGGAAAATCAGTTCAAAAAATTGCTGTTGAGTGGAGTGAAACCCTCACGGCAATCATTCAGGAAGACTTAAGCATCAAACGCATAAAATTCACCGATGTGATAAGAGAACAAAACGACGACATACCCAAGGATCAGACGTTAGCTCGATTGGATGCAAACTTTGCACTAATGTCGGGTGAAGTGGTTCGTTTCGCTAAACGTCTAAAAGAAATGTTTAACCTAGACGATGAAAAAGTGAGTTAGCACACAGGGAATATTCGTTATTAGATGCTGGTTAAACCCGGCATCTATTAACTCAACACAAGAAATTTTATAGAAAAATTTGCTTGGCGTTATCACGTATTTCGTTAAATTCGTCACAAAGTAACGCAGAAAAATCATCAATAAGACCTTTTTCTACAGCCGCTTCAAAAATTTCTTCTTTATAATTATCAAACTTTCCACAAAGTGCTGAACCAACCCTAACCAAGTCTAAGTAAGAAATAGTATCAGTAGTCACAGACAAATCTTTCCAGTTTTGGGTAACATCCGCAAATACTGGCTCAAAGCCCCACTCAGTCATGATACTTGTGCCAATCTTACCCACTAATTTTTCTGAAGCCACGTCCAAGAAGGTGGGGTTAGCAAATGCATCCCCATGGCGCTCAGCCTCGGTTAATATTGGTAACACACCAATATTATGCACCAACGCAGCCAACATCATTGAGTCAAGATTTAGCGCGCGGTTTTTGGTTTGCTTAGTATGTATTTGCAATACCGCCATAGAGCTTGCCACAATGTCAATAGTATCGGCCCAAACACGAGACATATATGCTTTTACAATTTCATTTTTGGAAACAAACAGCTGCTTCATTGCCAAAGCAGTAGCAATGTTTTTAATCTGGCGTAATCCAATACGAGTCACCGCCTGCTGTGTCGAGGTAACTTTTACACTTCTGCCTAAATAAACACTATTAGATATTTTGACCATACGTGCGCTTAAAGATGGATCTTGGCTAATTACGTCAGCCATCGCACTTAGATTGATATCTGGATTGTCAGCCGCTCTCCTAACCTTTAATGCCACTGCAGGTAAAGTTGGTAGCACCAACGTATCATTATTAATCTTTTCTATCAAAATAGTAAGAAGTGCGTTTTCTGCAGCCATATGTTTACCTATAATCCTGTCAAAACAAATCGAGTGCTGGAGTGAGTCTATTAAAATAGAGTCTCTTTTATCCCACCTAAAATATTTACTTGGTGAGTTAATCTAAATATTAGAGCGATCTAACCACTGAATTTAAAAATTAGATATAAACTTTAGCA
>Ga0070744_10000307_pt1 | contig 13989 bp, 10 predicted proteins | sample ColrivemetaGS535_FD_74188 | JGI IMG/M metagenome (GOLD analysis project Ga0070744, IMG submission 74188) | Estuarine microbial communities from the Columbia River estuary, USA - metaG S.535 | ecosystem: Environmental > Aquatic > Marine > Intertidal zone > Estuary | place: USA: Columbia River...
GGTTGATTTAGATCCAGTTAGACCCATATTTCCAATAAGATTATCCCATTTATTCTGGGTATCTTTTCTGGTATTTTTTAAATGTTTCATAATAAAAATTTGTTTATTATAGAAAAATTATCATTTTAGTTTAGAGTTTTGTATTCTTGTTTAAGTTCAGTTTCTAGTTCAGACTCTTGTTCTTCATCTAATTGTTTATTAAACTCTTTTTTATACCAAGAAATTAGTTGATGAATGATAATATCTTCTGCTTCGCCATTACTGACTGCTTCATAATCGCCTTCTTCAACCCATTCTTTTACCTCATCTGCAAGCATTTCAGAAACAGTTTCTTCTGTGAACTGTTCTTTAATCTTTACAACTGCATGATGTTTATCAAAAGTGTTCTCGTTATATTTTCTTAAATATCTCATATCTCATTATTATATTTTACATAAATGCTCATTCCTGAAGCTTCTTTTATAGGATGTGATTTTAATTCCTCTATTGTAAATGGAGTAGTTTCACTATTACTATCCCATAGTAATACAACTTGTTCATCATCTAAAACTTGTTCATCATCTAAATCCGTATTCTCTGGAACTAACTTATATTTCTTATTTATAATTTCTACAAATGGAATTAAATGATTTTTAAGTTTATCCCATTTTATATTTTTATCATCTACTGAGTAGACCTCTATTACTATACACTCATCTATGAATTGATATTCATATACACCAACCTCAATATTATTATCATCTAGTAAGTAAGCCAAATACATCTCACTTATTTCCTTTAGTTCATTTATAAAGTCTTCAATATAAAAATTTTCAAATAATTTATAAAACTTCAAATACTTCATTACTTCAACTTAATATGTACATATAACCAAAATGAGTGTGGTTTAACACTAATCAGAACTTTTTGACCCCATTTTTTAGTCATAACCCAAGCAGTGAAATTATTTTTAATATTCAGTAACTCACCTTCATCTAATTTACCATTATCCCATTTACCAATACCATAGTATCCAAATGAAATTACCTTATCGCTAATTGTTGGTTTAGATTCTTTCTCAAAATATCCAGGTTTAAAATCTTTCATATCGGTTTTAATCTTACCAAGAAGTAACATATCAGTATGTGATATATTTACTATTTCCTTTTTCAAAGAAGCTGCTGATTTAGATTCAATAGTTACTAACCATCTTAAAACTGAAGGAGTTAGTTTGAATTGTCCAATTGGATTTAATTTATCATAAGTAACACCATATTCAAATGTTCCATCACATTTAATACCAAAGTAAAGACCACATTCATTTTTACCATAATCAATCATATCTAAATATCTTGTCAATGATTTGAATCTACTAAATACAGATTTAACATCTTCTGATGATAGGTCTGGATAATAATAAAATAATAAGAAATGAGAAGGACATTTTTCAACATTTGAGCCTTTCTCTTTTTGACCTAGTGCGGTCAATGATTTTAAAAATGAATTAAAGATTGATTTACCAGCAATTGTAATTTCAGCAGACTCATTGATTTCGGTTGAAACCAAAATCTCAGGTTCTTTTTCTTCGATACCATTTTGAAGATAAGTATCAATTTGTGATTTAATATCATCTTGTTCAGATTGTTCTAATGTATTTATAGCATTAGACAGTCTTATATTAGAAGGTATATCTCCTAAAAATCGATTTACTATGTTTTTAACATATTCATCATCATACAAAGACTCAACCCACTCTCCAAGTGAATTGAAGTCTTGTAATTCAGATTCTTTAATAAACTCTAAATACTTCTTTATCATAGAGTATATATTAAAAATATATTTTACTTTATTTAATTTTTACTAGACTCTATTGTAGAGATTACTTGTTTAGATGTAATTGATTTACTACATTCAAATTGTTTATCAGTTCCTTTATTTATAGGACACCAATTCCAATCACCTGCATCTAATCTATGTGAATTAAAACATCCATTACAAACAGATTCATTAAATATTCTAATAATATTTTCATCTAATGGTTCAGTAATAGGTTTACTAAATCCTGATATAATCACAGTCTTTTTATTTAAAGCCCAAGATAACCAACTGATACCTGAACTTATACCAATAAACATCTCACAATTGTATAAATATGTTATTAAGGTATCCATTGAAGTATCTTTCATATGAATAACACCTTCTGGATTTTTATTACCCATATATCCATCTTCTTCTGAACTTACAATAACTACTTCATAACCATTTAATTTATAATGGTCTACAATATCCTGCCACCCAGTTGGATTATTCCAATACTTTGCTTGTGCAGTTGAGTGTACTGCAATACAGATATATTTATTATCTAATGGAGAATTTTTATCATTTACTTTAATAAATGGTTTTATTGAACTTTCTTCTAATCCTAAAATATCGGATGTTGTTGCTTGTAAAGGAATATTTTTAAATTCTCTTGGATTTTTATAAACATTCATTTTATTATTATCATAAAACCATCCTATCGTATAACTACAATAAGTATTCTCATAAGTTGCTCCAGGATTTACAAAATTTAATCTAGGATATTTCTCAGTATCAAATAAAAAGTTTTTGAATGTACTAACAATCACAATACAGTTATTTTTTTCTGCAAATTCATTTATATGTGGTGTCCAAGCTAAGGTATCTCCTAAAGATGATGATTCTAAGCTAACTCTAACGATTTTATTATTTAAGTTAAATTCATCTATAGTTATCTCTTTAGTTGTTAGATTTTCAACTTGAATTCTCCAATTCACAAAATATCTAATAGAGCATCTAGTCCATTGATTTGATGATATTATACATTCGTATAATACTTTATTTTTATCAGAATCAATAAACTTAACAAGATATTTATAACCAGAATCACCAAGTATCTCAACAAATGGACCATCTAAATACTTTATATCAATTCTATTTTTGATTTCAAATTTATTATCATTAATATCTCTCTTTATTAAATGATTTTTAATGATAATATTTGCATTTGAGTTATCACTATTAAATAAATCGATAAATGTTTCTTGTTCATCTGATATGGTGATTCCTTTTAATATATCACTTTTATCAATTTTAACTAATTTTCGGGGTATATCCGCAATAATTTCATACTTATTGTTTATTATATACTTTTGATTATTATTTTGCATAAATATAATATAATAGTCTTCTTCTGAATTCCCTACTATACAACCAGACTTACTCAACCATCTATTATTTATCTCGACTGCATTTATAATATTGTTTGGTTTTAAGAGTTCTATATCACTAATATTTGTTTTTATATTAAATTCCTCTAAAGCAGAACCAATAACATCTTCTAAAAATCCCTTATTTTTATATTTAAAATAATTTTTCTTTGAATTTAATGGTTCTATGATTTTATAAAAAGAATTACTCTGCACTGAAAATAACCCACTATTGACTGATATAGATTCTCCTATATTAAATCCATATCCAACAAATTCATATTTATTTAATAAATGTGAATTTTCTTCTAGTAAATTGGTATTTATTATATAATCATAATTTACAAAATGAACCTTTTTAAAACTATTAACAATTGCAAGCGATAACCCATTTTTTATTAGTTTAAGTGCAGCATAACTATGATTATATTGAAATGGTAATGTAATATCACAGTCAGTGTGATTCCAATATGTATATGGTAGATAACCATATAAATTTGCTTCCTTTGAATTAATAGTTGGATTATCTTTATCAATAATTACATAATCTACCAAGTCTGATATATAATCAGGTACTTTTATATGAGATGATAAAATAACAGTATAACCCTTATTCTTATTTACATTTATACATTGTTCTAATAAGTTTAGTTTCTCTTGGTCATCTGCATGTGACATTATTACAACTGCATCTAATTTAGTAATCAAGTTTAAACTTTTTAATATGTTGAATGAATCTTGACCTATCCTTGTCCAATTAAATTTATTTTTAATTATTTCGGCATCTTTTAAGGCAGTTTCTTTTTTATTAGTATAGTTTTCATAACAATCAACTAAAACTCTCTGTAAGTCGTTATAATCAGGTTCCGCATATAGCCCAGGTGTATCCCCAGCAAGTCCTAAGTCTCTACCAATGTTTGCAGGTAATTCTGTTCTTATAGAAACTGGATTTCCTAATCCTTGTGCAAATTCTAATTGAGCACCCCAATTTGAGTATATTACTGGAGTTCCTGCTGCCATAGCTTCTATCAAAGGGATATTCCAACCTTCACTACGAGCACACGTAATTAAGACATTACCGGTTTTAATATAGTTTACATACTCCTCATATTTTGGAAAATGAAGAACTTTTATTCTATCATCATTAAAGTTATAATGTTTTAATCTTTCCTCAGTTGAATTAAATCCATCTACTGAATAGAGATTATCTGCACTTAAAATAAGTTCTACATTATCATTATTCGGGAATGATTTTAAAAAGGTATCAATTATCTCTGGTACTGCTTTTCTATAATCCCATCTACCAAAAAACATAAATTTGAATTTATCATTATTACTCTCAATATGGTCAAAAAATATAGAGTTTACTCCTTCATTTACAACAAAAACTTTATCAGCAGGATAACCTTGTTTAATAATCATATCTTTGTGCCATTGTGTAACAACCCAAATGTAGTCAAACTTTAGAAGTTGATTGAAAAATACTTGCTCTAGCTCAGTACTTTCCCAAACAGTGTAAGCTATTTTAATTTTAGCTTTATAATCTTGGTAGAAATAGTTATGGTGCATATCCATAAGTACAATATCAACATCTTGTTCAAAATCTTGTTTATGTGTCCAAGGTAAATTTGGAAATGAGTGTGATATAGGGTAATCAGAATATGTATTATCTGAATTACTTAATGTAATTTTATCTAAAATTGAATAGTCAATTTCATCTAATTTAGGATTGGTATCACAAGTATAATTTCTAACTCTTAAATCAACATGTTTTGATAATTCTCTAAAAAAATTTCTTGCGTGTGCTGCAAAACCAGTATGACCTAAATAACAGGTATGTGCTCTAACTTTCATCTAACTTATATAGAAATCTTTATAAAGAGTTTATTGTATTATGATATTGTGTTTTTAATTCTTCTCTTTCATCAATTATCGATTGAGGGATCGGAGTTCCGTCCATAACAAATCTTTCTATAGCTTCTTTTATCCTTTGAGCGATGGCCCTTCCATGCGGAACCACCGGATCACTATGCTCTACTTTTGTACATAAGAAGATAGTCTATCATTTAGTGCAGCATAAAAGTCTCCAAGTTGCTTTCCTTCATATATTTTTGAAAAATAACCATTTATTGTAGTTATTTCTAGTGGATTTGTTTCTGTAGCCATTATTTTTATATATTTTTTAGTTTGAATATGTCACACTTAGTCTTTCACTAATTAGTATTTCTAAATCAATTTCTACATAACCAGAAAAGATTTCAGTAGATTCTGCAAATAATGTTATAAAAAAATCACTTTCACTTGCAATACTATTATCTAATATAAAGAAAGCATTTGTTAGTGGTATTATATTACCAGTAGTAAAATCTTTAACCAATCCATTTACTGTAAATGGAGTTGTTGTATTCACAAATGTATTCACTCCTTTTGTAGCTATTGTTGATGAATTGGCACTATTTATTATTTCTTTTGGTGCATCACCATCAATTGAGATAACTCCAACTAATAATGCATAGATTGAATCTGAGTTATCAAATATAGCCCTACCCTTTAGTTTATATTTTTTATATTCATCTCCTCTATCATTAGTTACTAAACCAGATAGCTCGGCAATTGTACTTTCTACCAAAGTTTCTAAACTACCTTGTATATATTGATATGAAATACTTTCTCCTGTACCTCCTGTACCTTGTGGTCCTTGTGGTCCTTGTGGTCCTGCTGGTCCTGTTGGTCCTTGTGGTCCTTGATCACCTTGAATTCCTTGGTTACCTTGAGGTCCTTGAATACCTTGTATTCCTTGACTACCTTGAGCACCCGTACTACCTGGACTACCTTGAGTTCCTGTTCTAACAAAAGAGAATATAATTGAATCTCCTTGATTAAATGTTCCATTTCCAGATAGATAAGTTGCACTAAAATTCCTATGTGTTGTTAGGCTTGCTATTGTTGATATATTATAAACGGCAAATGTATTAGTACTTCCTTTTTTACTTAACATTAAAGTACCCCTATTTGATAAAGATCCAGCTCCACTTATACTATTAAAGTATGTTGCAAGTGAAGTACTATTTATATCATTTGTATTTACATATAAAGTACCTGTAGAAAGTGATGAGGTTGCTGAAAAGTTTATAGTTCCATTTACAAGTGAATTAGTTGCAGAAAAAACACCAATTACATATTCAAATCCAACTGAAAAATTACCAGCACCAGTCGCACCGGTAGGACCTTCAAGACCTTGAATCCCATCTGGACCTGTTGGACCTTGCGGACCTTCAAGACCTTGTATTCCTTGTGGACCTTGTATATTACCACCATCAACCCAATTACCAAATGAGTCATATATCCAAAGTACATTATCTATTAGATATGCAAACCCTTGTGTAGATGACTGTGGTAATGATGATGTAGATCCTAATTGACCTTGAAATTCTATACCAAATCCAGCAGTACCTTGTGGACCTTCAATTCCTTGTGGACCTTCAATTCCTTGTGGTCCTTGTGGACCTTGTGGACCTTCCAGACCTTGTGGACCTTGTAGTCCTTGTGGTCCTTGTGGTCCTTCAATTCCTTCTGGTCCTTCAATTCCTTGTGGTCCTTCAGTTCCTTGTAGTCCTTGTAGTCCTTGTGGTCCTTGTAGTCCTTGTGGTCCTTGTATTCCTTCTGGACCTTCAATTCCCTGTGGACCTTCTGGACCTTGTAATCCTTCTGGACCTTGTAATCCTTCTGCTCCTTGGGGTCCTGTTGGTCCACTAAAAATTTTACTTTCTATATAATTTAAAACATTTTTATCAACAATTAAAGGAACTTTATCGGTTAGAACATCTATTTGTTCTTTTAATCTAATAATTGATAATTTAGCTTCATTAGAAGTTGAGAATTCTAACGTAACACCTTTATTACTTTTTAAACTTATTTTTAAAAGATTATTAGATACATTTGTGTTTATAATATAAAATGGATCGATAGTATATTTTACTATTAAATCAACATCCATGATCTTAATATTTCTATCAGATTCGGTTATGGGTCTTAAAAATGTACTATAACTAAATGGTGCAGTAACATAACCAACAACTCCTTGAGTTGAATTATCAACATAATCATTTGTTTGTAATAATGTTGAAATTTGTTGTTGTAGTTTAGATTGTGCTAATATGGTATCATCAAAGTTGATAAAATCTAATGTAATTAGCTTACCACTTTTTAGTGTAACTTTTAAAAGATTTGCTTCTGAAGTAACATCTGTAATGAATGTTGGTTTTAAAGTAAATGTTAAATTTCCACCATTATCAAAAAGTCTTATACTTTTATCAGAGCCTATTGGCTTTAAAAAACTATCACTACTATAACTCATTTTATTAAAATATTTTTATATAACTATATATAAAAAATTGTAAGTCAACTTAATTATAAACTCTTATTTCTACCGGTGTATTTAATACATTTGTATATTGCAAGGCCTCTACATTCGAAAATGGAATAGAACTTTCAGTAAAACTTTCTAAATCAGCACCAAAATATCTCATCTGGTCATTTCCTACCACATAATGAACATGACTTGTAGTAAAAGTTTTATCAGTCAAAAATAAATTATTCGAATTACAGGTCAAATTGCCGGATATTCCAGTCCACCAAATATTTCCGATGGTGTTTTCTAATACAGTTGTTACCGGAGCTCCTGCGTTATATTGTAATACTGCGCCATCATATTCATTAGGGGTATCTGAATTAATAGCTACAAAGTAAGTATTCACGCATTCTGGATATTGGAGACCTCCAACATTAGTAAAATCAGAAGCACCTCCTGGAGTATCATCAATAAAATAAGTAACTCCTTGTGTTACTGGTCCATAATTAATATATTGAGTTATATCGATATTTCCGGTTTGGGTTAATAAAGCTGTATATACTTTGTATTTAGGTGCTAATCCAAATATAATAGATGTAAGTCTTGTTAGTTGTTTTAAAATTTGATATAATAAGTTGGATTCTTGTGTCCACCCTATTCCTCTATTACCTATTGCCATTTGTTATTTATGTTACTTATGAATAAACTCTTATTTCTATTGGAGTGTTAGGAGCTATAAGATCATTTTGATACTCATCTTTTATACTAGTTTTAAGTAACACGGTTGATGTATTGTTATAACCAAATGTTGTAGTAAAAGGAAATAAAGTATCTAGTAGATTCAAAAGATTTGTTACTGTCGTAAAAACTTTACCTTCTGTAAATAATCCATCTGAATTACAACTATAAATACCTCCACTATAAATTCCTGGATCATTATAAGTAAACCAAATATTCCCAATGGTGTTTTCTAACACTGTTACTACTGGAGTTCCATTATTGTATTGTAGGCTAGCTTCTCCCCATTCATTTGGTGTAGTTCCTGTAGCTACAAAATAAGTTCCGTCATCATTATTCGGCGCACCTACATTTGTAAAGTCCCATGTTCCAGATTTTGCCTCCTGGATTACATAGGTAACCCCTATCATTATATCGCCAGCGCCTTGTGCAACAGGATTATCCCCACCACTCTGTGTTAATAAAGCTGTATATACTAAGTAATTTGAAGTACCGTTTATACCAGAAGTACCATCTGCACCAGAAGATCCAGATGTACCAGAACTACCAGGCAATCCTTGGAATCCATTAACACCAGATGTACCAGAAGATCCAGATGTACCAGAAGACCCATCGATTCCATCAATTCCGTCTATACCAGAAGTACCATCTGTACCAGAAGATCCAGATGTACCTGATGTTCCAAAAGAAACTGTTACACCGTTTATTATTAATTTATCATTATTTGTAGATAAAATTAAAGGAGAAGCAGTTGTGCCTAGATTTATACTATTTACAAGTAATGACTGACCATCAGTTGATAAAGGAACACCACCGATATAAATTGTTTGTCCAGAAACGTGTAAGCTTTTCCATTGTGATGCACTTGATCCTAAACTATACTGACTATTTACTGCAGGAATAATATCAGTTGTTAAACTTGTTAAATCTAATGATTCAGAGCTTGTTGCTACATCTGGAATCATACCACTTAAATTAAGATACCAGTAACTATAAGTTCCAGTACCGTGTGAAAAGGTAGTTACTAATGACATATCACCAGTTTCTGGATCATAATAATCTATCTGACCTACAAAATAAGAACCATCGATTTCATAATCAAAATCATATAAATTAGGTAAGTCATTATAAATAACAACACTCTGTGCAGAACTATATGCTAAATTTTCTTGTGTTGATAATTCAACATACTCACCAACAACAGGAACTTCAAAAGTTGTACTTGAGGTTGCAGAGTATCTATCTGCAGAACCTGTCGCACCTTGTGGACCAGTAGGTCCAACAATGATACCAACTTGATCAATTTTACTTTGAATGTAGTTTTTGATATCTTTATCTATTAAAATTGGAACTTTAGAAGTTAGAATATCAATTTGTTCCTGTATTCTTATCAAAGCTATCTTGGCTTCATTTTTTGTTGAAAAATCTAATAAAATAACCTTTAATGATCTTAAACTTATTCTTAAAATATTATTAGTGACCGCGACATTTATAATAACAAATGGATCTATTGTATATTTAATATCATTAGTATTATCTAAAATCTTAATACTCTTATCAGAAGAAGTAATTGGTCTTAAAAACTTATCGTAACTATAACTCATTATCTAATTTATTTTTATACTGTTATTGAAAGGTCCATGTGAATACCCTCTAGTGTATTATGTGCTATATCAGAAAAATTAAATGTCAGTGAATATGTACCTGGTACAAGTATTGTTGAAATACTTGCACTTGCACTATTTATAACTATATTTGATGGTTGCATAGACATAGTCCCATCTCTATTATCAGTTATTTTATCAAATAATAAATCAATCAACTGTGACCTATCTATTATACTTGAAGTACTACCACTTGCAGTAGTTCCATAAGTCAATAAAGAGAACTCAGTAGAGAAGGTTAGACCCATTGAGGTATTATAAGGTCCATTGATTAAATCTCCATCTAATGCAATAAAATCATTACCTAAATCACCAACTGAGCTATAGAAGTAAACTATAGGATCTTCATTATCACCAGTAGGTATTAGACTAATATCAATATCTGGATTTTCAATTATATAGTTTAATATTGAGTGTGCTTGATAAGCATCATATTCAGTTAAAAATTGTAAGAATATAGTTCCATAACTAGCATCATCTATAATTAGAATAGAACCAGTCTTTTCAATTGTTTCAATATTTACTATTTCTATATAAATTAAAGGTCTTACAGGAGTTCCTTTATCATTTATCTTAAACGACTGTCCTGCAATATGTGTTTGTATGTCAGTATAATTTAAACCAACAAAAGAAGTACTTGATTGATTTACAGAGTCATTAAAAAATGTGTATGTATCATCAATAACACCAACCATAACGTCTAATGATACTGGATATTTTTCACTTGGATTTGATAAATAAAGTTGTTTGATTCTATTAGTTGAGTTACCAGTTAAAACCATCATTTGTGCCATCGTATGAACTTTGGCCATATCATCATAAAAACTCCATTTTATGTAATTGTCTTCTTCGATAACTGATTTTTGGTTATAAACAGCTTTTATACAAAGAAAAGTTGCATTATCACCTAGTCCTAAATGATTTAATAAGTAATTGGTTTGTCCAGATTTAAGTATAACTCTACTTCTAAGTAATTGTTTATATGGCATTCTTAAATCAGAAACAGTAAGTCTATCTACTGTATTGGCACCTTCGATTGCTATAAAATCTCCTCCACTTACTTTGATATATTGAGCACTAGCTCCAAATAATGATGATTGACATCCCATAATAAATTATTAATTTTAATATATATATTAAAAATTAAAAATCTATTTACTTAATATCTTCAATATTTATCGTATACCTTTCTTTTAATACATTAGAATTTGATATTCTAGTCATTCTAATTTTTTTACCCTTATTAAAACTAAAATAAGGAAAGTTAGAAAGGGTTGAGTTTAAAGATAGAGGTAATGATGCTGTTGAACCATAATTGACCAAACTAGCATTTGAACTAATATCTAATATTATATACGAACCTACTGAATCTACAGATTGTACTGCATATTGGCCAGAAAAATCATAAATAGAAGAGGTTCCAACAAATAAATTATTTAAGTAAAGAACATCACCAGTTTTAATTGAATTTGTTACTAATTCTTGAGGAGCTTTTAAAGGTACTCTCAATATAGAACCAACATCCAAAAGTATTGGTTTGTTTGTATCTAATAAATCTATTTCAAATTTAAACTCATTCCATAAGTATGATGAGTTAGGTTGTTGAGTAAATGAATTATAATAGACAGGTAAATTTATACTACCTGCTAATAAAACTTGTGTTGTTGTTTGAGTGGTTGTATTTAAAATATCAGTATTCATATAAATATCTAACATTTTATTCTGAGTAGAGAAGTTACCACCAACAATATTAATATCAACCGATTGTTTATAATATAAATCTTTATCAAAAATAAAAGTTAGTTTATCATTATTAGGTAAATCCAACTCAACCTCATCATTATTAGTGAAATTTACTAGAAAGTCTCTATTTTTAGGAACTGTTAAAGTTGCAGGTATAATACCTTGTGAACTATACATATCAGTTGCATTATAAACATAAACTCTTTCATAAGAAGTATTTACTGTGTCTAATTGTATATAGGGTGGTGTACCTGGTACAGTAGTTACATCTATAGTATCTGATGCTACAATTTGATTAGTCGAGTATAATCTTAATAAATTCTCAAGATTTTGAATTTTTGTATTTAATGTCGCCAAATCTGTTTGTGTGTAAAGTAAACTTTTTAAGAAGGTTACTTCATCTCTAACATTACCTTGTTCTGCAAGTAGATTTATAAAACTGTCATTTGTTGCAGCAAGTTTAGACATTGATTTATTGAACAAGTTCATACTAAACATAGAGTTTATTGCCTCAGGATTATATGAATCTTGTGGATTTTCATTTATTATGTTAAAGTTAAGATTTAAACTAAATGCAAATGAAGTACCATCTTGTATTCCATTAGTTACAAACTTTTTATAAGTTGGAAATCTTAAACTTGTTTCTTCAGGAATTACATTATTATCTGGATTATCTAAAAATGAAACACCATATAAATTAGTTGTTGATTTACCAGTATTATCCTCAACAGTATAATACCATAAAATAGCATTAAATTCAAAGGCAACTGGAGGTAAATTATTTATCTCTAACGCATTAAACTGATCAAAGTTAGTTAAGTTTCTACCTAAAATATTCATTTTTACATAGTGACTTGTATTAAAGTTCATTGTTATACCATCAATATTTTTACCATTGACAATAGGTGAATTTATATTACCATCTATACCATAATATTTACCACTTCTTCTGAATGAATCACCAGGTGCAGTTTCGTATGTAAAATCCGCAGTATCATATTGTCCAAAGTAAGAACCTGGGTAATTTTGTGGAGTATTTACAATTGGTGAGTTAAATGATTCGGCACCAATTATTTCTGGTTGATATTGACTAGGAATAATTGGGAAAGTTTTATTAGGCATATAATTTACATCTACCATAGTTCTGAAAAGAATATCTGGAGTTTGACCTGTGTGATCTGGTATATGTGCATGAACTTCTGTATAAGAACGATTAGCTTGTTGAACATTACTTACACCTTGTACTTCACCAATATATCTAACTAATCTATTATAAACTAATTTTGCTTTACCAGTTATAGGACCAATTAAACTAAAGACATTATTAGTAGCTAATTCAAATGTTACTATATTTCCACTAACTGATCTTACTCTTACACTTATACCACTATCGGTTTCTATACCTTGTAAATCTGATATAGCCTGTGTAGACAATCCTATTACATTATAAATATTTACGACATCACCAATTAAAAAGTTAGTAGTACCATTGAAGGTAATTACTAGATACCCAGTTGAACCATCAAAATATGGTGTGTCCCACTCAACAACTTCTCTTTCCTTCCATAAATATTCTGGAAAGTATTGATCATCATTTACATTACCTGATTGAAACTCTGCCAAATTACTAAAGTATTCGTCATCTGGAATAGCAGGTTCAAAATCAATTATATTTAATTTCTTTGCCCATTTAAAGAAAATCTTTTCTGTTGTAGTTTCAAGTGCATTGTTATCATAATAATACTCAGTATTATTTAGTTTTGATTCTTTTATAGTAACTTCTTGATTTGCGACATAGTTTCTTAATGATTCGATTATTTCTTCACTAAAATTTGCAGCAGGTGTTGCCGCAAATGATTTTTTAAATTTAGTTTCAAAGTCAAAGTAAATTGGTTTTGATGCAGTTGGTGAACCAGTAGCCTCTGTATATTGTTCAGTTACTTGTTTTGGTAAGTTTAACAAAGCGTATTTAGAAAAATACATTTTGTAATTTGAGTTCTGATATGCAGCAGAAATATCTTCTGAGGCCGAAGGGAAAGCATAAAATGTTGTACCCTGGCTTTTTAGTGATTTATACAATGGTGTAGCCATAAAAAGTCAATATATAGTTTTTCATATATATAAAAAAATGAAACCTCTATTAAATGAAAAATCCTCACTTACTGAGGATTTTTATTTATCATCTTGACCACTTCCATAAAAGCGCGCTCTGTTCCTTTTATTACATATTCATATAAACCAAATGCATTTACTTCTGTAGGTGATTCATCATAGAATTTTATATTAT
>Ga0070744_10000310_pt1 | contig 13963 bp, 30 predicted proteins | sample ColrivemetaGS535_FD_74188 | JGI IMG/M metagenome (GOLD analysis project Ga0070744, IMG submission 74188) | Estuarine microbial communities from the Columbia River estuary, USA - metaG S.535 | ecosystem: Environmental > Aquatic > Marine > Intertidal zone > Estuary | place: USA: Columbia River...
GCCTGTTGAGCAAATTGTTTAATCTTTTCGTTCATTCTATTTCCTTGAACAAGGGCACACCATCAGCAGCAGACTGAGGAATCAGAAAAGAATTTGTGCTCATAGTTTCTCCGCAATTTTAGCATCATCCATATCAGCACCGAGTGTTAGGTTTTCATAGAACACACGGACAAGTCCCTTGCGCTGAAGTGACACAACAGTAATGAGCATAACCATCTTACTCAGTTGTTTTTGCAGGTGATCCATATCGCCTATGTTATCAGAACCCTCAGCAGCAGCCAGCATCATCGTAAGAAGCATCAACTGCTTAATTTCTTCATTCTCTGGATTCTCATAAGTAACCTCAGCCATATGCTGAAGTTCAGCAATAGAGTTATTACTTTGTTTCTGAAACCAATCACCCACAGCAATGTATGGATTTTTTTGTAGATCCAGCGCAGCAAGCCGAATCGTAGGACACAGCCATTCAGCCATAGCAATGTTGCCATAGTTCAATTGCATACCATCATCATTCTCAAGAAAATCTAATTCCATAGCCAACTCCTCTTTATATGCAAATTCTTCTCGTCGAGAGGAGTCCCGTGAATTCGCCATTGCTCGCTTAGATGCAAAACCAGTCATATATCAATCCTCTCGTAATAGGAAATAAAGAGTCTCTAGAGACTCCAGGGAATTATACATAGCTTCCATCTGCTCAGGAGTCCCTCTTTCTTTGATATCTTGTATAATATCATAGAGGCAATTCTCAGCGTGAGATACTGTAGAAGCCATAGCGTTAGATTTTAGTTGTTCCATCGTAGGAGTCCCGTGTGTCTTAGAGAAAGGAGTCCCGTTTTATAAGGAGTCCCGTGAAGTTAAAAAGGAGTCCCTTCATAAAAAAGAGTCTCGTTGCTTTATGCCCTTTTGTATGAAGGCTAGGAGTCCCTTCAATACATTTTCATGAGTTTTCGCTAGTCTGCCAAAATACCCATTATATCCTCAAAAAGTTCAAAAAGCTCCAAATCTGGCATTTCAAACAATTCATCTTCGAAAACACCATAATCTGAAATAAGTGTTTCCTCAGTTACTGCATACGTAATGCGCTCGATAATCAGATCTCGTAAATTCATTTCATTCCCTTATTCATAGCAGATACACCACTATACATACAAACAAGACCAGCCAACGCAAGCGCCATGCAAGGAAGAATGGCACTACCAGTATCCATGCCACCAACTGCGCCATAGCAAACAAGAAAGCCAACGATACAACGAATAGAACCAGCCATATTACAATCTCCATAGTATACTCTATTATACCCCTCTATAGAGAGACCCCTCTCTATAGACCCCTCCCTCTAGAGGGTCTTCCTAGGAAAGCCCGTAGCGAAACCACTTGTTCCACCTTGGAAACCACGTGATGCCTTAGAGGACATCTTCTGTGTAGTGCGCTTACGTGTCTTCTTGGCAGGGATCACTTGGATCTGACCGCCAGCTGCAATAAACTGCTGGAGGGATTCACTGGTTTCTTCACGCAGAACAGACTTGGGTTTGTAGACGATATTCATTTTCATTCCTTTACGTTTAGGGTTGACCTGCTTCTTCCCACTTCACTCGTGCATCCATCATTTCAGAAAGGATGAATTTTGCAATGTTCATATTCTTGCGAGCCTGATCAATTGCTTGCTCGTGACCGAAAGACATCAATTCTTGCGCATCAGAAAGAACACCCATTGCAACCATTTCCAAACCACTCATCTGAGCAGTGAGTGAATTCATATACTCTTCACGGATGTCTTCTTGAGACATCCCGTAGCAGTTCTTTTCAAATTCAGTCATTTTTGTTTCCTTTTCCTAATCAACTGTAGTTATTATACACCAACTCTGCAAAAAGTCAACAACTATCTGGAAAGACCCTACGGAGTGTAGGGTTTTCCAAAAGTAACACTTTAGTTTGTAAGGATGTAAGTGGCCAGATCCTTGAAGTCTTTTGGATTCGAAGCACGAATCTTAGCCACTGAGATCAACGTGCGAAGGCTAATCTCAGAACACTGATCTTTGACTTCACGAATCAGAGCCAATGCATCTTGCTTGATCTTATTGTCGTACTCAGGCAGGAATTCAGCAGACTTGGAGATGGTCTCCATACGGTCAATCTTCTGGTCCAAAGTCATCTCGAGGTCAATCAACATCGAACGACTACGAATTGCTTGGTCGATGCGAGACTGATCCATGTTCGAGATGAAAATCACTCGACCTTCGAAGTTGAATGAACGTGGCAAGTCTTCGTCACGCATGTCTGCATTCCAAGAGATGATACGCTTGCCGTAAGAGTCCAACGCACCTTTGAGCAGGTTCAGAGCCACTGGATCCTTGAGCACTGCATCACAGTCATCGAACACGATAACAGACTTCTGATTCTCGAACAGGGTACGATACAAACCCTTGGCAGTGGAGAAACCCTTAACAGTGGTGAAGCACTTGCGAGCATTGATCACAGAGCCCACTTGGAATTCAGCCAAGTCAGAGATGTCTTTGTAGCCATTCGTCTCGAGAGTCTTAGTGACTGTGTAAGTCTTACCCAGACCACCAGAGCCAGTAATCACAGCGGATGGCTGAACACCAGTGGCAACCATCGTCACCAGTTTCTCGACGAATGAGAATCGCTCATCGATGGTGAATCGATTAGACTTCTCAACAGCTGCAGCAACTGCCACTTCGATGTCGCCGACCATGCCTTTAACCTTGCGCTCAACGTAAGCCTTGGAATAAGACTTGATAGTCTTAGAGCCCACTTTAGCGAAATAGTTGCCAGATTTGGCGTCGAAAGAAACAGCAGTCACTTGTGTCATAATCATCCTTAGTTATCGAATCAATAGAGTATATTCTACTCCACTCTGCAAGAAAGTCAACACCTATCTTGCAATCCCCTCAGACCACAGGGGTTATTGGAATCATCTTGACGAATCCAGATGTATCCTTCTTGGCTCGACCCTTAGCGTACAGTCCAACGACCACACCACGTGGGTCCAAGAATCGCAGGTCACTCTCGTCTCCATTGAAGACTGTACGACCATTGTACGACTCAGGCATTGGCTCTGTCTTCTTGAGACCAAAGACTGTGGCCACATTCATACCTTGTGCAATTGCTTTCAGAACATCCGCATCATTGCCATCAGCAGCGGAGAATGTAAGGTGATAGTTAGGGATGTGCGCAACTTTGCGACCAAGGATTTTAGTGTAATCATAGAATTGTACCTCAGGGAATGCAGTGAAGATGTTGGAGTAGAGCACGCCATCACGACGCACTTCGTATTTCTCCCAAGACAGGTCAGAAGTGCCATTGAGACGAAACACTGGAATCATACCTTGCTTGGCTGACAGTTTGATTGCATTCTTGATCTCACGCACCAGCTGGAACATGAAGACGTCACGCATCTCGAAGAACATCACAGTGCGACGTTTGCGTGCCTCTTGTACCACGTTAGTCGTCTCTCCCTTCTTGAACATACCACCATGGCCAGCAGTGTTCAAGCAAGCAGCAGTACATCCAGCAGTGCGCTTGGCACAGGTCTCATAGCCAGATACATTGGCTGGAGACAGGTGGAGGATGAAGGTATTGTAACCTTGGGATTGACCCTTTAAGACCTTAGGATTCGCAGTGCTCATCAGTTTCATCATATTGTTCTCCGATTCAGTAAGACTTATTATGGATCAATCTTGCAACTTAGTCAACCACTTTCTGGAAGACCCCAGCGCCAGCAGGGTTATCGTAGCGACGCACGCAGATTGAATAATTCCTCTTCCATTTTAGTGATTCGGTCAAGGGTTTCTTCCTCTGCCATCTGCATCGGGGCGCAGACTTCCATATGGATATCTTCCACGAATTCAGTCAACTTAGTAAATTCTACGCTAATTTCATCGTGCTGGGCACACTCAATTTCACGGATAGCATGCAGGGATGCTTCGGCTTTTTCCAAGTAACCCAGAGCAATCAGAAATTGGCTAGAGATTTTATCGCTTTTCATCAGCATTTTCGTTTCCTTTCAAAGATGGCTCTATTATCGCCCAGTTTGCAACTTTCGTCAAGCAATAACCCCACCGAAGTGGGGGTCATTCATCATTCAAATTCAGATTCAGTAGACGTAAAAAGCAAACCATTTTCACGGCACAGCGAAAATTTCATCACACCGACAATTTCAAGATAATCAAAATGATAAACAATTTCAGTAGGTTCAGTAATTTCAAAACAGCCAAACGAACCATTTTCAAATTCATCAAAAATATTCAAAGCGACCATTTTTTCAAATTCACAAACACCGAAGACGCTAAAAACATTTTCATCATAACAAGTAGAACCACCACCAGCAATTTCAACTTCAACGCCCATTTCATCATCATAAAAAACCGAAGCACGGGCAGGAATAGCAACCACGGGACGAGAAACACCACCAACGTCACCGACGAAATAACGACCAGCAGGAAGACCGACACGAGAATCAATTTTCATAAAAACCTTTCATAATCAACTAAGACTAAATTATGACGCATTTTGCAAATTCCGTCAACAACTTTATGAAAGACCCTACTGGTCGTAGGGGCTTGACTTATGCGCCCAAATCAGCTAATTCTTTTTTCAATTGAGCAATTTTCTTATCAACTTCAGATTCGCTTGGCAAAGCCCGAATATCATCGCATTGGTCGATCAAATCAAATGAGCCATCAACGTCAAACGCATAAAGTTCAGCGCAATCACCGTCAATAATAACCAAAATTCCTTCGGCTTCATTTTCAGCGATTAGGGGTACTGGGCTTTCAACGCCAGCGAAACCAAAATAATCATTTTTGGAAAACGGACGGAAAGTCAGCGAGGAGAGGAGACGACGAGAAATTTTCATAATTTAGCCTTTCATTCAACGATAACGAATTATGGCTCAAAATTGCAAACCCGTCAACAACTTTTTGTATTCCCTACCACCACGTGGGGTCTTCCAGAAAAGCCTTGTCTCTCTCGTCCAGTGGAGTAGAATAGTGGTATTCGAAAGCGAGACTGGGGTGGACGTGGATGCTGCCTGTCTGGTATTTGCAGGAAACAAATAAAATCTATTCCCTCCCCTCCACCCATTATCCTACCGCAAAATTGCAATGCGGTCAATAACTTATTTTCAATGGGGTTATCGGTTTCGATTGAGAGAGACAATCGGAAAATGGATGGCGAAGTAAGTGCTTACCAACCATTATCGAAGTAAGCACTTACTTATTGGTAAGTAAGCGAGTACTTACTAGAGGTGAAAAGTATTACTTTATGAAGTAGTCGGAAAGTAATACATTTGGAGGGCTGTTTGGAGTTTTAAAGCACCGACAGCGATCTCAAAACTAGGTGCATCCAGAGTCAAATCCGCTAAGTACTCCAAAAGTTCAGAGAGTTCGATATAGTCCATAGCACATCCTTTATCATCCATTACTCCGTTATTATGCCCCAGAGTCAAATAAAAGTCAAGTCTTTTTTGCAACTTGCACACTTGACGAACATACGGATTTAGGGTAGTCGGATATAGGTTTTCACACGTGGCGCACAAACGTTCGGACATAGTCCCGCACAGAGTCGCACATAGGTACGGACATAGGTGACGGACATACTAGCACTGCTCCCACACATCGCCATCTTCCACAAACTGATTCGGTTTTAGTGTAGAGGTATCACGCACAGGTACTGGTGGCTCTTCGTGATCATAGTTATTAATACGCCAACGGGATTCTTCACCAGCATCAGTCGTATGTGCCCACTCACGCTTGACTTCGGACATAGTCTGCTTCTGGTATTCTGGCATAGGGCGAGAATTGCCACAGCTGCGGGAACAGTATGCGTTACGCTTAGTGTGCTTCGTGCCACACTTAGGACATTCTTTTTCTTTATACGCCATCTTTTATCTTCATAAGAACGATTAGTCCTTATTTATCGGACTACGAGAGCCACACCTAAATAGACTCATTTTCTTCTACGATATATCTGTTCGATTGCTCTATTGTATTCTTCATCACTCTTCTTAGACGCTAGTACGAACCAGATAACCACACCGATTATTGGTATTACTAGGGTTATCATTAACAGGGTTAGTAGTATAGTCATCTCGATTCCCAGAGACGAATTGCCTCATCTAACTGGTCGATCTGCTCTAGACGGATTTGATCCATAATATTGAACATATCCATACGCATATTGGATTCGGTTAGGTTCCAGAGTGCATCTCGACGAGATTGGAGTGCATCGATTACTATATCGAATTCTTGTTCGTCTATCATTGTATATCTCTTATCGGTTTCCAGTTGTCCCACTCAGTATTATACTTCTCCCAGAGTGCATGGTACTTTGCCTGTTGCTCTAGGAATTCGGGAGTCTTTAGACTGACCTCTCGATAGCCTTTATCATCTAGTTCATCGATCCACTCTGGTATCATGATAGTTCTATAATCTTTCCATCCCATTCCTTGGCGGTCTCCTCTGACTCATAGATGGGACTAATTCTAATGTTTTTCACTATCCAAAACCAGATGTAGTTCGTTAGGTGGGCGTCTTTGTAACGGATTAGTTTGGCTTCCATCATAGTCCGAGTGCCTTCATTGCAGTTTGGATTCGCTCATGACACATACGGACTGCCTGTAGCGGAGTGGGTTGGTCAAAGTCAGATGCAACATCGAATTGCGTACCCTTTGTATTGGTATTCATCTCGACCTTGCAGTACCAGCCATTATCATGATAGGACATACGAGGCTTACCGTATCGAATCAGATAGGTCAGTAGTTCTTCCAACTCCATCTGCTCTAGCAGACGAGCACGTTCTTGGATTACATCAGGCTTCTTGACTAGATTGAACATTATTTCCCCACTCATCGGTTTCTTGAGCCCAGTGAACCACGCACCAGTCATCGATACAACGTTTCTCGTCCAGATCTGGAGCAGCAACGTTCTGAATCATCATACCACACCAGTAAGGGTAGTACGAGTCTAAAATTTGTTTATGGCTCCAAGTCTCTTGGACATGCTGTCCGAATTCCCCTGGAAATACGATTGTATAGTATTTCATAATATTCCTCCATTGATCTTCATACTAATGCTTTTAAGTACCTTTGGGTCAATCTCAATGGATAGACGTGGTTGGTTTATGTTATTGAATAGATTGATAAGGGTTATGTTGGCTGGTATCGTCCTCGAGATCAGTGTTTGTAGCACATCTAGGATATCTGGACGATACCTCCAATTCCCAACAAACCGACCATGAGGATTAGTATAGCCCCTTAGACGATCTGCATTGGTGACAGTGACGTATTCGGATAGAGTTACATTGGAATCCCCTGCAGCCCATCTCTTATCACAATCAGCCCTAATCCAGATATCGGCTTCTCTACTGTTTCCTGCAATAACAAAAATCTTATTCATATCTTATTGGCTAGACGAAGGATTCTAACTTGATCATTGGGTGCGAGATAGGCTCGGACTGCAATTGATTTGGACATCGTCATTGGATCATCGTACTGAGTAAACTCCACTAGATTATGCTCGAGGATATACTGAGCCATATCCATGATTAGCTTCTTCTTTACTTCTTCTCTGAAGTCGATATCATTATTCATCTGCACAGCGAAAGAGTGTTCCATCGTGGCTCGACCAACGACCATCTTTCCACCGATGATATATTCGTGAGTCTTAAAGTCTGGTTCCTGCTGAAACATTACCAGTGGCTCTCATCAACGATATCTTTGGTGATTGTAACGAAGTCTCCATTAATTGCAGTCTTCACAGATGCCTTAACCAGCGATCCAATACCAGAAGACGAATCAGAGGTAATTGTAACGAACTCTGCATCTGGATACTTCGAGATGAATTGTGTGATTGACTCCACATCATCACGATGGAGATGAATTTCTTGAATCATATCAATCCTGTTCGTCATCTGGATTACACTGTGAAACTGCCCACAGAAGCCAACCAACCAATAGTGCCAGTAAAACCAGCATACATGCAACAACCATTATTTCTTCTCCTCAAAGGTTTCGAGCAAAGCATCTAATGCAGCGACTGGATCCCACTCTTTATATTCTTCAGCCAGACCACGCCACTGGGTTACTTGTATCTCATCACCTTCCCAGCGACTCCATTCCTTACCATTCCAGTTACAATACTGTGGGTATGGCCATGCCTCTGTCTGAACTTCATAACGACCAACGCATGCTGGCTCTTGACCAATATACCACTCGGTGCGTTCCAGATCTGCCAGTTGATCTTCAAAGTTTTCTTCTTCCCAACGTTCCAACTCATCCATTAGATTGCCATAGTCGATTAGATCTTCTGGGAGATTCTCGATGGACTCACGATCAGTTAGATCATAATCATAGTAATCATCATAACCATCTTCAAATGAACCGATGAAACCCATTCCAGGTTCATGATATAATGCACGAACAGACCAACCTTCTTGTTCTAAGAATTCATATAGTGTAGTTGGAGGTGACCATGCGGAGTCGAAGTGTATGATAATACAATTATCATGCTGTCGTTCCCAATCAGAAGGAGTAATATCCCACTTGGTTCCCCAGTTGTTCACTGACCAACCATAGTCCCACTCACCACTAGGATTCGGACATAGGTGATTCAATGGCTGGCAGTTTTCAGTCTTCTGTAGTTCTGCTTCCAACGCATCAATTTTAGTTACGTCGTCGTTATGTAGATAAGCTGTGTTATAGCACCAATTAGGCATCGTCGTTCTCCTTCACGTTGTACCAAAATGTATATGAATCATTGAGTAGAAAATCTTCCTCTTCCTGCGCATGTTGGTCACAGTAAGGATGTTCTCCTGCAAATTGAGTAGAGCGAACCCAAGTGGCTGGCTTATCGCATTCAATGCACTTATCAATTAAACCAGATTTCATCAAAACCTTCTTCCTCTGTTGGTGGTTCCAAAGTTAGATCAAAAGCCATTTGTTCTGCAACAGCCATTGGAATAACTTTTCCTGTACGGCTTGATAGTCGTCTCTTCCACTCATCTGCTTCTGGAGTCTTGAACACCACAGCAATGTTGTAGTAGTCAGGTAGCATTTTAAACTTACGCTGACGAGATGCAATACTAGTGGATGTTTGATCCCAGATAATATCCAGACCATGATCACGTGCCCAAACAACCTTATCAGCCATTAGCTTAACTGCCTTTGGCATGTATTCTTCGAACACTTCTGAATAGGTTAGTCCGCATTCTTTTGCATAGTCTTCTACGAATTCATCTGTTGAAACAACCACGCAGTCCTTCGCCCACACTTGGTTCTTTATCCAAGTGGACTTACCAGATGCGGGTACTCCAACTAAAACATATAGCTTTTTCATAATATAATTATACCTCAATTAGTCTTGCAAGACAATCACTTATTGGATGGTGTAAACTCTGGATCGAGAGGGGCTACATTTAGTTTGTTGAATTCCAGATGGAATTGTGGGACTGGTAGCGTATGGGGATCGACTTCTTGCTGGATATTATATGCAATAGTCAGATGGGATTTATATTCTGGATAGTCACTGGTCGCTCCCTCTTTTGCTAACTGAGAATTTAATCTAGTTGCATATGGACAAACGACTCTCATTACCAAACAGTTTCCATCACTCTTTGTTGGGAATACTTCATAACCAGTAACCATCGCTTCGACTGGAAGCATGGTTGGCATATGCAATAAATTCTCTGCTGATGGAACAGGTGTTCGAGAATAAATTACAGTGATATGATAGGTGGATGGATCAACTCGCTCAGTCAATCCAAGATTCATTTCCACATAGTGATCGAGTAGTTTTCTAGACTCCTCGCTCATCTCTAGGGATACGTATGTGCCATCTTTATGTTTGGCGTACTGTGTCAGTGATGCTAGTTTCATCTGTTGCCTTTAAACCATTACTGTGTTTATCTCTATTTGCTTCTGCGTCTTGTAGTTGTCTTTGTTCCTGGATCGTTAGTTCCTTGAACGTCTTTCTTGGGTTTCCGCACATTACGCACTTCGGATTCCCGCAGTTTGCTGGGCTGTGTTTTGCGAACCGATGGGGTTGTTTTACGTTTAACCCCATCACTTCCTTTGCTATCTTTACCTGCTTCTTTACGTAGCTTTCCTTTTGTTGGATTCTCTTGCTGTGCTTTTCTTTGATTTCCTGATCCATTAGAGTTCTCCTTCTCATCAGCGTAATACTCATTATATCTTTCCTTAGTCACTTCTCTGTAGGTTACTTTCTCTACAAAGGCTAATGACTCAGAAAACCGTAATTGTGATTTTAAGTTAAAATGTCGACAGGGAACAATGTGGGTGAAACCACCTTTCCACTTGACAGTTAGGAAATAATACATTACCAAACAAATCCAAAAATGTAAGTCTGTTCTGATCTAAACAACGTATCGATATTGTTCAGCACTTCATCATAAGTATACACCTGTTTCTCTACTTTGTCAAGTTTGATATTCACTGCAATAATCTTCTTAGGTTGCAGGTCAGTGATTACCTTATGCATATCAACATTGTAACCATGCTGTAGGCAGGAAAATATTGCAACTTTGGATTTGTCTATTGCGGTGTTCTTACCAAGAACAAAGTCATCATAGTATGCACGAATCTCGTAGTCTTCGCCAATAGCATTTGCAGCTATCTGAGCAGAGGATTGAGTATCAACTATTCGGATATCAGTAAAGGCAGATGATAAGATTTTAGTGATAGCGTCATCGTAATATGGACTTCCAGGTGTAAATGTTACAACTGTTTTGAACTGTTCTGTGGCATGAGTGTTCTTAAGAATTTGCAGCATCTTAATGGTAGTCTGTATTGGATTACGACCAAGCCAAAGATAACCAAATGTACCAATAATCTTATCGACTCTGGTCAATTCTTTCTGCTGGAATACAAAACCACGCTCCAACAGAACTTCATATCCTGCTGGTGCATTGTGTTGATCTAATCTAGTTTTAGTACCAGTCGTATCGTAGTCACAGAGAGTTAGACCAACCCAATGTTCATTGCGTTCTAATTCATCTACGATATCGAGAAACTCTTGAGTAATTGTTTCTCTGGTGATTGGTAACCCAACCCTAATTATTTCATAGGTTGAGGTCTTTGAGGATGGGGTCATCTGGATGTTGTTCTTTCATATTCCGAAGGAAAGCCACCATGTTCTCCAGAACACTAAACCCAATTAGCTGTGGGAATATTGCGTGGATAAGCATAGCAATCGACCAGACGAATAGAGTGGCAGAGAACTTAATCGCCCACCACATATGGATAAAGTAAAACCACTTACTCTCTGATAGTCGAGAGTATTTCTTTGCGTCATTCAGATGGTTTGGATGGAGCATAATCTTTGTCGAAGTAATATAAAATGATTGCTGTTGCGTAACAGGCTGGCTTTTGGTTTCCCTGTATCTGAAGTACTTGATCCCACCAGATCTTTACACCATTATTTTTTGTTGGATCTTTCTCATCTGCTATCCATTCCCACTTTTTGACACCGACAACAGCACGTACCTTTGAGTCGACTGGCACTGGGTTTGTGAAACGGACATAGTCCAATCCATAATTGATAACAAGTTTAGTGAAACGAAGATTCACTGCCTTTCCAAGTAACGAACCGAACATAGCCAAGGAATAGTATCCATGAGCAATAGTTCTATCAAATGGATCTTCACCAAACCCATGAGAGATTAGACTCAAACGATTCTTTACCTCTGCCTCATCTGCGGTATGAATCCACTGAGTATCACCAGTGGCTTCTGCGAAGTGGACAATCTTTGGTTTATCGATTAAGAAATAGTTACTAACCCACTTACGACCAGACTTCATATGAGACTCTAGTTCTTCTGGTGTTTCAATAACGAAAACTCTATCACGATGATTGTCTTTGATTTCTGAATAATCAGGCATAATTCTTCTCACAATACAGGGTCACAAACCCATACTTACTATTAACTATCTGGATATCATTAAACCCAACTTCTTTTAGCGTATCTAGATACCACTGAATCGGCAGGAGATTCATATATCCCTGCAGCTTCTTTTCTTTTTCATAGATGTATTCATCAGTGACTCCATTAGATCTCTTGAAGTCATAGTACATCTCTTTGATAATATCGGACTGAGGTGTCTTGTCAGATAAGACAAATACTCCACCAGTGTTCAAATTATTATATACATCCTCTATGTATTTCTTTCTCTCATTAACAAAATGTAGAGTCCAGTTAGCCATTACAAAATCAGCTGTCATATGAGGGAACGATTCACTAAGGATGATACGATCTTTATGCATTGAGTTGTTTATCATTGCTTGGCTAGATTCTACTCCATACACATTTCCGTACCCTTTAGTTAGGAATGTATTAACAGTATATCCTAAAGCAGAACCAACATCAACAATAACTGAGTTTTTACTAAACTTTCTATCCGCTATCTGTTGGCACATCTCAATCACTCGCTGATAGTCTGGGATATTGGAGTTAGCTTCTTCTTGGAATCTAGAAGCAATTGTATCATCAAACTCCCACTTCTCACCTTTGATAATCTTTGACTTGTTTGCATGCACATACGCTGGATTGTTCTTCTGTACGTTGTTCAGTACATTGTATTGAAGAGAGGATCTTGCTGGTCTTCTGGTTCTTTTGTAACGAACCATATATCGTTTCGGTGCAGCATATATGTTCGATGTATTGATCTCTATCTCATCGTTATACGCATCGTGAGTACCTTCAATCTTCTGCGGGTAAATTCGTTCACCGTATAGTTCGAATCCATTCTCTCCCATAATAGCACGCATTGCACCAAATCCTACTGCAGTTGACCATCCAGCATATGGCTTACCAATGTTAGGCGAAACCATATTGAATATCTTAAACTGGATGGAAGGGATACTGTCGGACTCATCAGCTTCCTGAGTTTCGATAACGATAACTTCTTTGGTGGATCTGGCGACTGCCTCTAGAAAACTAATTGAGTTAAAGTAGCAGTGGATAATCCCAGAAGCGATAACGATATCGTATTGCTTACCGATATTCAAGAACTCTAACGTATCAACGCACTCAATAGAATACTTGTCGTCTGTCCAGTAATTGGACAAAAGTTCTTTGGACTTATCGCAGAAGTCTTGTTGAATATCTACGCCAGTGTAATGTGATGCACCATTGGACAAAGCCCAGTGCCCGAAAGCACCAAGACAGTGACCCAAATCAAGAATGGTTTTATCTTTGACCAACCATGCAGGTAAGAGAGCCTGACATCTTTTATCAAGCGTCTCTATTGTTACACGTGTAGTTCCTCTGTGACTTCTTACATCACTATCAACGAACTCACTGTATTGATCGAAAAACATTACAGTTCAATACTTCCCATATTGTAGAGCAACTCTTCATTCTTCGCTAACTCTTTGATAAAGTCAGCATGCTTCCAGTGAATGTTAGAGATAATAGCAAGACGATAATCATAACGTGAGCAGTTGTAATCAGTCGGTTCAACGAAGTGTGTGACATATCCTGGATGTACAACCATCAGACCACGTTCAACAGCCACTCGCTTGAATGGTGTGAATTGATTATGCCAAAGAACACCACCACGTGGATCCATTAGCATTAGATTACCAGCATTACGCTTTGGCACATCGATGTAGATAATGCTAACACCAAGTGTCTGCGCATGCTTATGTGGAGAGATTCGATAGATCGAGTTTTGTTTGACTTCACGGAAATATCCTTTGCTACCATATAGTGGTGGCAGTGGCATTTCAGTAAGTGGACGATAATGTTTGTCTGTCAATTCGACCATCTTGTTTTTAACAGTTACCATTGTCTCAGGTAGATCTGGCAACTCCCAGAGATTAGTCTGGTTCAGAGTTCCAGGTGCTCCAGGCTTTAGAAGATACTTAACGTCTTCACATAGCTTGTCCAAGAATGCATCATCGAATGGTTTAGCGGTAATGATTGGTGT
>Ga0070744_10000311_pt1 | contig 13948 bp, 15 predicted proteins | sample ColrivemetaGS535_FD_74188 | JGI IMG/M metagenome (GOLD analysis project Ga0070744, IMG submission 74188) | Estuarine microbial communities from the Columbia River estuary, USA - metaG S.535 | ecosystem: Environmental > Aquatic > Marine > Intertidal zone > Estuary | place: USA: Columbia River...
CATTCCCAGATGGTAAGTTATTCCGTGTTACTCAAGTGCAAGAGACAAAAGATGACAGTGGTTTCTTAGGTGCAAGAGTTACAGCAAGTGAATACAATGATACCATTTACTCAAATAGTCCAATACAAGACTTTGTACCAGAAGCAAATACAGGATTAAGTAATCCTAACATTAGTAATAGTCCAGGTACTCCAGTCTTTAACACTAATCCATTAAGTACTAGTGGTGCTGTCATTTCATTCAACATGTCAAGTACTGTACCATCAGATGGTTCTATAGTGGCAATGAATTTCAATTTGGGTAATAGTAGTAATATTGCTACACATAAGTTATATTCAACATTGAATAGCGCAGATGGTATACCATTCACTAATGGGCAAAGTTTAAGTATTGATATTAATGACCAACGTGCAGGTACATATTATGGATCCGTAACAGCAATCACAGTTGGTAACGTTGGTTATAACAGCAACGTTGGTGGACCATACACATGGGGACCAAACTTACAAGCAAACAGTGTGACGTACACTAATATGAGTCCTAGTGTAGTTGCATTATCTCCATTAGGTTCTGAAATTTTTAGGATCAATAATCCAGTTGCAAATACAGTTACAATGCCAATTGCCGTAACAAGTTCAACTGTTAACGTACCAGTCTACATTATTGGTACAGGTATTCCAGCAACTAACTGGTTCCCGACATATCAAGGTACAGCAACTATTGCTAGTGGATCAAATGGCAATAATTATTATGGTGCTAATAGTACAAGTTCATGGAATCCTGCGCTTGCTGGATTAATATATGTTAACAGTGGCGATGACAATTGGTATAAAATAATTAATGTACCAATCACTAACACAGTGTCGACTAGTGAACAATTGAATATTACATTAAGAATGCAATTAGTATCTGATACTAATGAAACTATAGTTCAATATGCTGGTACAGCATCAACAACTGAATCCGAATTCGATCAAATTCCCGCTCATGGATTGGATAGTCAAGTATTATATGCTAATTTACCAACCTTTATTACATATAATACAACAATTGTTGGTAGTGCTGGTCTTGACGCAGGCTCAATATATATTAGAAATATTTCATCGGGCGCAAATCTTACAGTGGCTTTTGCCAGTTTGGTACTAACCAAACAAAAAATATAAATACAACTAAGGAACAAACATTATGAGTTTACTAATTAACGGATCAAAGACAATAACAATCGCTGGTACACAATTACAATGTGTCGAAGTGTATACGGGTGAGAGTTATACACTTCCATTCACATTCAGTAATGGTGAGGGTACGCCCATCGATATCACAGGATGGACTTTTGCTACTACAGTAAAATGGTACAACACTGTTGTTACATATCCAGTAGTGCAATCAACTACTGAAGATATTATATTAAGCGACACCGTATTGATTAGTCCTCAACCAACACCAAATCCCCCAACTGGAATGGTTGCAAGTATTGTCAGTGCTACTGCAGGTACCGGTTATCTTTATGTACCAGCAACTATTAACGGTGGACAAACAATATTGATTGATTCTGCTACAAGTTTAATGGCTATCATTAATTTAACTGTCACACGAACTAATGCTTTTGCTAAGACAGATGTGAACATTGAACCAATTGGCATGATTATAAGATACATCTAATGAGTGACGTAAATTTAAACGTAGTTGTTCAACCTGTTGAAACAAACATTACAATTAATTCTAATGAATTAAGTGTTACACCTACGGCAATAGACTTAACTTTATCTACCACAAATGCAGGTGCTGCCAACATCGTATTTGATGTACAACCAGCAACTAGTAATTTGGTTATAACTACTAATGATATTAGTTTTACTCCCAGTGCAGTTAACATGCAAATGTATGGTGCGCTTGGTCTACCAGGTGGCAACACAACCACTGTGCAGTTCAACAATGGTGGACAATTAGGTGGCATACCCAATGTTAAATGGGATGGATCTAATCTAAGTTTAGGCAATATTGCTAACGTAAAACTAAGTGGTGGCAGTGCAAACTATGTTATCAAGACCGATGGTAATGGTAATCTAAGTTGGGGCACTCCTACAATTGCTGGAGCAAATACAACTGTTCAATATAATAATAACGGACAATTAGGTGGAAGTACCAGTTTTACTTTTAACAATACAAGCAACACAATGAGTGTAACCAACATTAAAGTTGGTGCATATTACTATGCAAATGGTCAGCCACTCAATTTGTCAAACACATACAGTAACGCCAATGTATCAGCATTTCTTGCAACTTCTGTTTTCACCGGACAAACTAACGATGTAAAAACTACTGGTGTAATATATAATTTTGATGGTGCAGTTAGTAGCGGTAGAGAAACATTCTTACCACTTAACTCAGCAAATACAGGCGGAAGTTCATCGACAATTAAAGGATTTAGTTCTGACGGAACATATATATATGGGTGTGATGATACATTGGGTACTATCATGCGTTCTAATGATGGACAAAATTGGTCTGTCGTTTTTACTCCACCAAGCGGTACATTCGAATGGACTGCAACAATTAACACATTGATAGTAGCAGTTGGTAGTACTGGAACTGTAGCGTACAGTTCAAATGGTACATCATGGAATACTACACCTTCAGGTTCGTTTATTCAAGTAATTAGATTTGGATCATTGTTTGTTGCAATTAACAGTACACAGATATACACATCTAGTAATGGTATTTCATGGACATTAAGACAAAGTGGTACAGGCTTTGTTGATATTGCCGCAACTAATACTCAGGTTGTTGTGATTACAGCAACAGCAGGATTCTATAGTTCAAATGCTACAACATGGACTGCAATCGCAATAAACACCTTTACAACAGCATTTGCAATTCAATCTAATACAACAACATTTGTTGTTAGTAACGCTAGTTTTATTACAGGTGGTCAATATCGTAGTACCAACGGAAGTACATGGACTTCATTCAGTCCAGTAGCAGCCACAACTGGAACTATGTTCTGGGATTCAAGTATTGGTTATTGGGTCTATCATTATGTTAACGGTACCAATGGCTTACCTTTTCCATTCGATTTAATCACTACTGATTTTGCAACCTATTTTACTAGAAATGTAAAATACTTACCAGAATCTCCTTATCTTATTGTAGAAAATTTTAATGTAGGACTAGTCAACATTTCTAGGGCAACTAACTCTACTGCATTGCAAGCAGTTAGTTTACGCAAGATACCACAGAATCTAATCTATAACAACATACAAACTATGGCATCAGCAGCCACTGGTAATTACCGATGCTTAGGTCCATTAAGTTCAGATTACACGAATAGTTTATATCTTTGGGCAGCCGTAACATAATCAACAAAGCATAAATACAATATCAGTACAAAGAAACTCTGCGAGGTAGTAGAGTTTCGTTAACATGCGAGACAGCAGAAAGGTACTTAAATGAAATTTACACAGTATACCCTTAACCAAGTTGCCGGCTTCGATAATCAAATCTTAGCACAACAACTTGTTTACAATCAAAAAGACTTCTGGAATCTCACATGGGGAACACAGGGTCAATCAACATCGGGCTGGAATACAGGTCCTGCTTATCCAATCAACCTAACTGGTGCAATAATTGATGCCCAAATCATTCGTAGAGATATTATCAATATAGAAGACAGTCGCACCGGAATGAACTTTGACATCGTAGATTATCCATTCCCTGCCCCAATTACAACTGTTACTGCTACTAGTTCAACTGGTAATATATTAACTTGTTTAGATACTAGACAATTGTTTGTAGGTCAACCAGTACGATTTACAGGAACTGTATTTGGTACAGTTGCAATAAACACTACGTATTATGTCAATACTATAATCACTGCAACTACATTTACTATTAGCCTGGATCCTCCCGGACCCGGCACTGTGCCAGATTATGTTAGTGACGATACTGGATTAATGGTAATTAATCGTGTTGCACCTACAGCAGTATCATTACCAATCACAAATCGTGAAGATTTACTAGGATCGTTCACAATGACTATCGATGATGATACATGGGGAGTTATTGCTGGTGATCCAGAATTAAATATTAACTCAAACAATCCTGTATGTTTTACTGGACGAATCAAAATTAGTTTCCCCGCAGTTGGAATCGTCCCAGCATATGACGAATCTATCTTCTTACTATTCTACATAGTATCAGACGGAGTAGTGAACTAAAATGGCACAAACAGTCGTTGTCACTCCTGCTAGTCAGGTTGCTACGGTTGAGATTGTTAATCGTCAACTAACTGTAAATGTACAAAATGCAGTTAAAACAGTTGATGTAACACTAGAAACTAGAGGCAATATTAATGTAGATATCAGTCGCAGTGTTTCGCAGACTGGTGTACAAAAGATCATTGCCGGTAATAACATCACTATTACTCCAAGTAATGGAGTTGGTGAAGTCACAATCAATGCTGCCACAGTTAGTAATGTAGCGAATGCAAACTATGCAAACTTTGCTAATTATGCAAACTTTGCAGGTTCAGCCGCTACTGTAGATGGTTGGGTCAAAGTACCCTTTACATTTAGCGATACTAGTCCTAAAATAATTGCAACTATTCCCGCCGGCGCGGTTGTTTCACAAACACAAATTATTATCACAACACCCTTCAACGATGCTAACGCTAGATTAAGTGTTGGTACAGTTGCTAACTCAAATGAGTTAGTTTCTATTAATGATAATAGACCAAATCAATTAGGGACATATACGACTATACCCGGGCGTATATACCTTTCCGAGACTCATGTAGTCTTAACAATAGTTCCGGGCGCAAGTTATACCGGTGATGGTATGCTCATAATTTATTATTAAGGAGAATATATGAGTTCATGGATTAAAAATATAGGAACACAGACCGGTGCTTTTCAACTCGGCTTTGATGGTCCAGTTCTTAAAAAGGACAATGCAAATTTACAATTGCGCAACACAACTGATACCGCTTATGTTGATATTGCAACAGGCAATATTACTAGTGCGGGTGTTATTACTGGTAATGGTGGTGGCATATCTAATATTGCAGCCGCAAATATTGTTGGTGCAGTAGCAAATGCAACTTATGCAACAAACGCAGGCACCGCAGGTATTGCTAACGTTGCATACTCAGTAAGTGGTGGTAACGTTACTGGTGCAGTAGGTGCAGCCAACGTAGCATACTCAGTTGATGGCGCTAATGTTGTTGGTGCAGTAGCACTTGCAACAAGTGCAACAACCGCAGTTTCTGCAAATAGCGTTGCTGGTGCTAACGTTGTGGGTGCAGTAGGTCTTGCTACTTTCGCAACAACAGCCAACTCAGTAGCAGGCGCAAATGTTTCTGGTGCAGTAGCATTAGCGACAACTGCAACTACAGCAGATTCAGCAAACAGTGTCGCAGGCGCCAATGTAGTTGGACAAGTTGGTAATGCATTAGTTGCTGGTACAGTATACACAGGTGCACAACCAAACATCACTAGTCTTGGTACGTTAACTAGTTTAAGTCTTAATGGACAAGTTACTGGTAACATTGTTCCTTCTGCTAATGTAATATATGATTTGGGTAGTCCTACTAATCGCTTTAAAGATATCTACTTAAGTGGATCAACAATCTTTGTTGGTGCCGCTAATATTAGTGCATCTGGATCTAACATTGCAATGAGTGGTGGTAACATCACTGGTGATTTAAACGTAAGTGGTAATGCTACGATTGGTGGTAACTTAGCAGTTACTGGTAACTTAACATACATCAACGTAACAAACTTAAATGTACAAGATCCGTTGATTGATTTAGGTGGCGGACCAAATGGTACACCATTGACAACTAACGATGGTATGGATCGTGGTACTGTTCTTAGTTATTTTACAAGTGCTCCAGTAAGTGCATTCATGGGTTGGAAGAATAGTGCAGCCGAATTTGAATTTGGTAGTAATGTATCTATTTCAAATAACATTGTAACTGTTAACACTTATGGTAATGTTCGTGCTAATGTGTTTATTGGTGATCTAAGTGGTACTGCTACATTTGCAACTACAGCCAATGCAGTAGCGGGTGCAAACGTTTCTGGCACAGTCGCTAATGCTACATTCGCTACAAGTGCAGGTTCTGCAACTACAGCAGGTACTGCTAATAGTGTTGCTGGTGCTAATGTCGTAGGCGCTGTTGCTAACGCTACATTTGCAACTACATCCGGCTCTGCAACAACTGCTGGTACTGTTACAACAGCCGCACAACCTAACATTACAAGTGTTGGTACATTATCTAGCATTACAGTTAATGGTATATCTACATTAGGTCCTGTAGGTAATGTTAAGATCACCGGTGGCGTAAATGGTTATATTTTAACTACAGATGGTACTGGTAATTTATCATGGACAGCCACACAATCAACAGGTGATGCGTGGAAAGCAACAAGTGTTACATTAGCATTTGGTGCTAGTGCAACTACAACAGTTATGACATTGCCCGCAAATGCAATCGTTGATAAAGTTTCAGTTATTGTTGACACACCATTTAATGGAACAAGTCCTACACTAACAATTGGATTATCTGGTGGTTCTGGATTTGAGTATGCAAGCGCAACTGATATCAATTTGAAATCGGGTGATCGTTATGATATGCCTTCACAGATTCCACCAAGTGGTACTTCGGGTGTAATCCAAGCATTGTATAGTGCAAGTGGATCTACAGTAGGATCATCTAGAATTATTGTTACATACAGTACTCCTAGTTGATTAAATAGATGATATCGTGGAGAACTTACTCGCCATAAGTTCTCTGTTCTTATAAAGGAATGCGTACATGGCAAATAAAATCAAACTCGCCGGCACATCCAGCAATACATTCAGTGTTGGATTACAAGGTGCAACAATCTCAAGTAATGCCGTAAGCACTCCTTACACATTAACACTTCCGGCTAATACTGGTACTAACACTCAAGTTTTAACGACCGATGGTACTGGTAATCTTTCATGGACTAACGCAGGCGGCGGTGGCGGAGGCAGTCCAGGTGGAGCAAACACACAATTACAATACAACAACAATGGTACCTTTGGTGGCATCAGTACTGTAACTTATGCATTGGGCAATCTTACATTAGGTAATGTTGCAAATGTTAAAGTGACTGGTGGTGTCTCACAGGATGTAATAAGAACTGATGGAACAGGTAATTTAAGTTTTGCAAGTATTGCAGAATCATTAGTAGTTGTTGGACGAGCCGCAACTGTTACTGTAGCAATTAATAATTATACCATGAATGTTGAAGCAAGAAGCGGCAATGTGTTGGTCTATGTAAACTAAAGGAACATTATGGCAAACAGATATCCATTAATTGTTAATTCAACAACCAATCGTATCGCAGAACTTCCTGCAGGTGACAATTTAGATTTATCAAATAGTAACATTTCAAATGTGGCTAACATCAATCTCAGTGGTAACTTAAATTCTGGAATTACTCAGATTAGAATCACTGGTGGCATAAATGGTCAATATATTTCAACTGATGGAGTAGGTAACTTAACATTTGTTACTCCATCAATCGCTGTAGCAGAAACTGTATCAAATGCGGCACAGCCTAACATTACTAGTACGGGTACTTTAATAAGTTTATCAGTAACAGGTAACATTACTGCAGGTAACATTATTGCTAATGGTCAAGCATTAACATCTATTAATGGTGCTAACGTAAGTGGTCAAGTAAGTTTTGCCGCAGTCGCTAATTCAGTAGCAGGTGCCAATGTCTCAGGTGCAGTGGCATTAGCAACAAGTGCAACTACCGCTACTACTGCAACAAGTGCAACTAGTGCAACTAGTGCAACTACTGCTGGTACTGTAACAACTGCCGCACAACCTAATATTACAAGCGTTGGTACATTAACTAGTGTGTCGATATCAGGTACAGCAACTATTGGTAACATTGCAATGACCAAATTCAATGAAACATTACCTGCAAGTACAAATACAAGCACAAGTATAAGTCCTGATATGTCAACCGGTAGTATCTTTAGATTTAGTGCAAATGCTAACTTTACATTTAATGGGTTAACTAATGCAGTAGCAGGTTCTAGCGCAACAATTATCATTACACAAGACGCTACTGGTTCACGAACATTAACAAGCACAATGAAGTTTGCTGGTGCAAGCAAAACTCTTTCAACTGCGGCTGGATCAATAGATATTATTGGTGTGTTCTATGATGGCACTACATACTATGCTTCATTAACAAAGGGTTACGCATAATGTTTGCAGCCAGAAGTCAATTCTTTGCTCAGCCTGCCGCTGCCGGTGGTGGCTTTGGTAACAACATGTTCTTTCCGGGAAATGGTAGCCAATTTGTAAGTAAAGCCGGTACAACTAATTTAGTTAATTGGAAAGCAACAACTGGTTACACAGTAGAGTATTGGGGCTACTGGACAAGTTTTACTGGTACTATTCAAGGTGGTCCTGGAAATCAAGATGGAGGCGGCACTAACTATCATAGTTTTGGACCGTATACTAATGGTGTACTAGAATTTTATTATTGGGGTTCTGGTCAGCAATATATTACCACCGACATCGGTGCAGTACCATTAAACACATGGACAAATATTGCCGCAGTGTTTACTAGTGTTGGTTCTAGTACAACAATAAGTCTTTACGTTAATGGAGTAAGACAACTTGTTCGCTGGAATAATACTGGGTCGTACGCCGTTTCACAAACAGTAACAAATGGAGTAACTTCAGCAGGTACAGTATATGGTATGGGTAAGTATTCTGGTGCCTTTACTGCATATTATAATAACTTGCGTGTAAGTAACATCAATAGATATTCGGGTGCAAGTTATACATTAGCAACACAAGATTTTGTAAGTGATGCTAATACTCAACTATTGATTGTACCAACAGGAGCAACCGGAACTACGATACCATATACGGGTGCTGTATCTGGCAACATGACTAACGCAAGCAATCTTGTAACAAACACGGCAACACGTGCTAACCACACTTAAGGAACACACAATGAATAACTTAATAAATAATAATATGAAACAAATTAACAACAACCAAATCACTATAACTTCTCAAGTAATAACAAATAAAATTGAGATTCCTAAACAATCATATTTTGATGGTAATTTTAAATTAGCCAGCGAAATTAAAATTACCCCAGTACTTTTAAAGTGAGCAAAAAATGACAAATAGATTCCCACTTATCATTAACAGTATTTCACAATCAATTGAAGAACTACCTGCAGGTGATAATTTAGACTTGACTAGTAGTAACATAGTTAACGCTGGTTCAGTTCAAGCAAGTTCGTTAAATGTAACTGGAGATGTTGCACTGAGTGGTGCTAACGTATCTCTTGGTGCAGTTGGTAACCTTGAAATCACAGGTGGTACCAGTGGATATGTATTACAAACTGATGGCATTGGTAACTTAAGTTGGGTAGCACAATCAGGTGGAGGTGGCACACCAGGTGGTTCAAACACTAGTGTTCAATTTAATGATAATGGTGCATTTGGTGGTGACACATACTTAGTTTATAATAATGTAACAAATACCTTAGGCATGAGTAGTTTGGATCTAGTTGGTGGTACAATTACTGGTCAAACTACATCGTTTACGGCTGCCAACGTTACTAACAACTTAAAGATTACAAACACTACAGGTGGTTATGTACAAACTAAGGCAATTCGTGGTCCTACTAGTCAATTGGCTGCTATCACAACAGATTATCTTACTAACACCAGCGTTAGATTTCACCAAGATGCTTGGGTAGATGGTAACTTAATTGCACGTGGAGCAAACGTTGACTTTTCTAATGTTTCATCATTTGTTAATCTTGGTGCTGTAGGAAACATAAACATTACTGGTGGTACAAGTGGATATGTACTTAGTACAAATGGCTCAGGTAACTTATCTTGGGTAGCACAATCAGGTGGCGGTGGTGGCTCATCTGGATACGAACAAATATTTTTAATGATGGGAGCCTAATCATATGGCAAATGTATACAAAGTTTTGGGACAAGTGATCCCGGCGGCAACAACAGCAACAACTCTTTACACAGTACCGGCGGCAACAAGCACAGTATGTAGTACATTAAGTGTTTGCAATCAAGGTGTAACAACAAATATACGTGTTGCCATTAGACCTGCAGGTGCAACACTTGCAACTAGTCAATATATTGCATTTGATAACTTTGTCAATGCAAACGACACACTGTTTTTAACACTGGGTATTAGTCTAGCAACAACTGATGTAGTTACAGTTTATGCTGGCACTGCAAACGTTTCTTTTGGTTTGTTTGGGTCGGAGATCAGTTAAATGAGTATCAATACTTTACCTAGTAATAGTATATTAAATCAACGTAGACTTACACCAGAGCCATACGTACCATCAGGTAATGTTAATGCTCCTACTGCATATGTTAGACCAGTCGACTGGCCTGCATTATCTACTATTACTATCAGTGATTATAAATTTAGTGGTTTATATGCAGTACACAATACGTCAATGGAATATGTTGCATTAACAATTGTTGGTATTGGTCCTATTAACATAGATTGGGGTGACGGAACAAGTGATGTTGCTACTAGTGGTGTTTTAATTCAACATAAATATAATTATGCTACATTGGGAACAAGTGTTACAAGTCGTGGTTATAAAACAGCACTAATTAATGTAACATTAAGTGCTTCCTTATCATCGATTAATCTTCAAGTTAGGCCCGTGCCAGTTAGCCCTAATAATGCTTTGGTACTCAATTGGGCACCAAAATGGTTAGATATTGCTGTAGGTAGCGGCGGCCTAAACAGCATGACTATAGGTGGCTCAACTACGGCACTAGTTCCTAACATGTTGGAACAAATTTCTTTTATATCTATTGGAGTAAATTATTCTCCAGGTACTAGTCAATTTCAATTCTGCACTGCCTTACAATCAATACCATCGTTCCCCTTAGAAACAATTTCAACAGCCAGAACAATGAATACTATGTTTATGAATTGTTTTAATTTAGTAATAGCGCCAAATTTAGATTTTAGTAAGTGTAATGATTTTTTTGGAATGTTTGAAAATTGCTACAAATTACAAGAAGTACCATTAATCAATACAAGTAATAGTACAAGTACTAGACGCATGTTTTTTAATTGTTACCAATTAAAAACTATTCCTTTATTAGATTTTACTAACGTTACTACTGCTCAGGCTATGTTTCAAAGTTGTTTTTCTTTACAAAATTTACCACCATTAAGATTTAGTGCATTATTACTTAATTGCGATAATATGTTTCAATCTTGTAGTGTGTTAAAATATGCTCCGCCCTTTAACACCAGTGGTTGCACAAGCATGTTTCAGATGTTTAATAGTTGTGTAAGTTTAATAAGTGTTCCATTGTACAATATGGAAAACGTACTTACAATTGAGACTATGTTTAATGGTTGTAGGTCATTAACAAATGTAGCAGGCCCATTAAATTTAGCAAAAATAACAACATTATCTGGCGTTTTTACAGATTGTATTTCTTTAGTCACTTGTCCCATATTACTTAATACCTCATTAGTAACTAGTGTTGTTAATATGTTTAGTGGTTGCACTGCACTTCAAAATGTGCCATTATTTAACACTGCCAATGTTACTCTATTTAATAATATGTTTTTTGGATGTGGTGCGCTTACTACTGTACCATTGTTTAATACAATTAAATCTCTTAATTTTAATGGTATGTTTATGAATTGCACCTCATTGGTAACTATTCCATTATTCAATACAATTAATGTAGCCAATTGTTCAACTACGTTTCAATCATGTAGATCATTGCAATATATTCCAAGCATTAATACAGGTAATGTTATTAATACTACTAGTATGTTTAACTCATGTAGCAGTCTAATTACAGCGCCTACATTAAATCTTGCTAAAGTTGTTGATATGACTGGTATGTTTACTTCTTGTTCAAGTTTACAAGATGCTAATGGATTATCAAATACCAGCAATGTTAATAATATGACTTCAACTTTTTCAAGTTGCCTTTCATTACCTGCAGGTCCAACTTTAGACACTAGTAACGTTATTAATATGACTGGTCTGTTTCAAGGATGCCAGGCTTTAAGAAATATTCCAACTTACAATACAATAAACTTACAAACTATCAGTACTTGGTTAAACTCCGCTAACAGCATGATTAGTGTTCCCCCATTAAATTTTAGTAATATACAGACTGCAACCAGCCCATATGGTTCAAGTATTAATATTACTAATATCAATACAACCGGAATCAGGACAACTCATCCTATTAGTAGTCTCTCTTTGGGTAGACCCGAAATAGAAAATTATTTTCGAACCGGTTTAGGAACTAGTACAACTGCTAGAACAATAACTATTTCAGGTAATCCAGGTGCAGATACGGCCAACAACAAAACATCAGGAACAACTGCTGGTAGTAATGTAATTACAATGGCTAATACAGTTGGTGTATTATCAGGTTCATATTTGTATGGAGTTGGTGTTAATACAAATATTCCAGTAACGTTTGATTCGGTCGCAGATACTGTTGTTTATACCAATGGCGGTGGTGTTAATGGTTTGGCTAATGGTGATAATGTTATGTTTACTAGTATTACCACAACCGGTATTGTAATCAACACACCTTATTTTGTTGTTAACCGTACAGGTACAACATTTCAAATTGCTACTACTGCAGGTGGCGCAGCCATTAATTTACTTACAAATGGAACAGGCGTAATGAGTATCGGTGGTGCTACTATAAGTAATCAAGTAGTTACAGTTAATGCCAATGCCAACGTTATTATCAATGGCGTAGCAGGTGTTACTAATGCAACTGTTGTAGTGACCAATCGTGCATTGAATCAAAATTATGCAAGTACAAAGAACTGGATAGTGACAGGATAAATTATGTTTTATAAATATGAAAATGAACAATTAATGTATGGTCCACATGTAATGTACCCAGATGGAACGTTACTACACCCAGAATTTACTGATCTATCTACACTACCCTATGATGGTTGGTACTATTTTGCAACAGAGGAAGAAGCCAAAAGTTTCTTTAATATAAGTGATTGATTTTAACGCAACTCAACTTACCTGGATAGTAGTCGGTGCTTGTTCAATGGGCGGTACTGGTTACCTAAATATGAACACTAAGATAGACGATTTAGATAAGAAGGTTGCAGTTACAGTAAATACAATAGAACATACAAATAAAAGTCTTGATGAGTTAAAAACACAACTTACACGCATTGAAGACAAAATGGATAAAAAAGGTAAATGATGGATAAATTAATTGAACTAATGAAAGTATACTTTGCAACCAACTTTCAATATTATACAAAGGCTCATGGGTATCATGTCAATGTAGTTGGTGCTGACTTCTATCAGTATCACAAACTATTCCAAAAAGTCTATGAAGACAGTCAAACAAACATTGACGCCATTGCAGAGGAAATCCGCACATTACAAGGAATCGTTCCTTTTAGTTTAAAGCGTATTGGTGAACTAAGTGTATTGGGTGATGCAGAGGACACTCCACCTGGATTGAAAATGGTTAAAGAATTGCTTGATGACACCGAAACAGTTTGTGAATGTATTCGTGCCGCTAGATTACTAGCAATAGAAGAAAACTGTTATGGATTGATTAATTATTTAGAAGGTCGCCTTGATGACCACTATAAGTTACAGTGGATGTTACGATCTACTATTGAGTAAAATTTTATGCTGTGTAGGGAAGGCATAAATATTTTTGTACAGTGTGTTTATCAAGTTCTATACTGATTGCCATCATAATTTCCTTTATATTCTTGCACTGTACACTTTTTTCGCAGGGGTGCTAACATCTTTCTTTATTTGCATCTTGATATTCCTATAAGTTAGCATCTCTGCCCCCATAATAAAAAAGCCCCAATTGCTAGGGGCTTTTTTTATTTCTGTCGTA
>Ga0070744_10000312_pt1 | contig 13919 bp, 8 predicted proteins | sample ColrivemetaGS535_FD_74188 | JGI IMG/M metagenome (GOLD analysis project Ga0070744, IMG submission 74188) | Estuarine microbial communities from the Columbia River estuary, USA - metaG S.535 | ecosystem: Environmental > Aquatic > Marine > Intertidal zone > Estuary | place: USA: Columbia River...
TTTATTAACTTTAATTAAAGAAGTTGTTAAAAACGAAGTTAAGTTACAAGTAAAAGAAGAACTTGTTAAACTTATCAAATCTGGTGCAGTTACATTAAACTCACAAAAGAAACCATCTACTCCATCATTAAGAGAGATGACAGAAGTTACTCCTACACCGGTTAAAAGACAACAACCAATTCAACAAACACAAAGACCACAAAAAGAATTTTCAAAAGACCCAATGATTAATGAGATTCTTAATATGACTCAACCATTTTCATCCGAGCAACGTAAAGAAGGTGCACAGGCGGTTGGAAGTGTATTAGATATGATTAAGCCTGAATTAAGGGTTGATGAAAGTGAATGGGAAACTATGGATTTTAGAGATGTAAATGTACCATCTAACGTTCCAAACTTTGAATCAACAGGTGATGGATTGCAAGATGCTACAATAAAAGCATTAACAAGGGATTATTCAGAATTAGTAAAAAGATTTAAATAATGGCAATAGAATTAGGTAAAGTTAATGTAACCGATTTAGCCGAAAATAATTATAAAGTATTAGGAATTGGAGTAAATACAAGTTCGGATAAGAATGGTATTTTTTCTACCAACTATACTACGTTGTCACAGGCTAAAAGTAATTTAATTAACCTAATTATGACAAGAAAAGGTGAGAGAGTAATGCAACCCGATTTTGGATGTGATATTTGGAAATTAATATTTGAACCAATAATAAGGGATGATATTGATTCTAAAATAGAATTTACAATAAATGAAGCAGTAAAAAGATGGTTACCATATTTAAATATAGACGAAATAATATTTGATTACGATGATGCGTCAATTGATAAACATATAATATCTTTGGATTTAACATTTTCATTAGTATCAAATCCAAATATGAAAGACGCATTAAGTATAGAAATTAAACAATAAATAGATGGCACTGAAACCTTTAGATAAAAGTTGGAAAAATAATAAAAAAGATATCAATTATGTTGGTAAAGATTTTGCTACATTAAAACAAAACCTTATAGATTTTACTAAGACATATTTTCCAAACACATATTCCGACTTTAATGAATCTTCACCCGGTATGGTATTTGTTGAAATGGCATCATATATAGGTGATGTTTTATCATTTTATCAAGATACACAATTAAAAGAATCTTTATTATACCATGCAACTGAAAGGAAAAATGTAATGTCAATTGCACAATCTTTTGGATATAAACCAAAAGTAACTGCACCTGCAGTAACGACTATGACGGTTTATCAATTAGTTCCATCAACTGGTACAGGTGCATCAAATCAACCAGATTCCAGAATGTATTTAAAAATAAAAGAAGGAATGGAGGTTGCAGGAAAAAATGGTGTTATTTTTAGAACAACCGATGGTGTTGATTTTGCAAATGAAGTTGATAGAGAAATTGATGTTTATGAAAGAGATACTAACACCGGAGAACCAAATTTATATTTAATAACAAAGAAAGTAAAAGCAATATCGGCTAGTAAGATTTCTAAAACAATCGGCCCAGTTACTGATATAGAATATCCTACTATAACAATAGATGATTTAAATATTATAGAGATAACATCGGTAGTAGATGATTTAGGAAACAAATATTATGAAGTTCCATATTTGGCACAAGAAAGTATATTTGTTGAAAAGCCAAACACACAGGCTAATTCGGAATTATACACATCATCAAGTATTGTTCCATATGTTCTAGAAGTACAAAAAGTACCAAGAAGATTTTCTACTAAAATAAATTCAGATAATACAATTGATTTACAATTTGGTAGTGGTGATGTATCAATGCCGGATGAACAAATATTACCTAATACAAAAAATGTAGGATTAGGATTAGCTAATTCGGTTAATAGATTAAATCAAGGAATTGACCCATCTAATTTTTTAAAAACAAATACGTTTGGAATATCTCCTATAAATAGAACACTAACTATAACCTATTTGACAGGTGGGGGAATAGATGCAAATGTAAATCAAGGTGAATTAACTATTATAAATAAGATAGAATATGACGAAGATTTATTATCATTAGAAACAAATTTATTACAAACATATCGAGCTGGTAAAGAATCAATTGCTGTTGAGAACTTAGAATCTGCAGTAGGGGGTCGTGGTGCCGAAAGTATTGAGGAGATTAGACAAAATGCATTAGCAACATTCGGTTCTCAAAATAGAGCAGTAACTAAACAAGATTATATTATTCGTGCACTATCAATGCCTGGACGATATGGTAGTATTGCAAAAGTATATGTTTCACAAGATGGTGAGATTGATAACAATTCTCCTGCATCGATATTAGCCAATCCAAATACATTATCTGAATTTACAAATTTAGTAGATTCAATAAAAGGTTTAAACAAATCTGATATTCAAAAGGAATTGACAAAATTTTTATCACAAAAGAAAACTGCAATAAGTGAAATAAACAATCCATTTGCAATCAATATGTATGTATTGGGATATGATGGTAATAAAAAGTTAACAAATTTAAATCAAGCAATTAAACAAAATCTTAAAACATACATAGGTGAATATAGAATTATCACAGATGCTATAAATTTAATTGACGGATTTATTGTAAATATTGGTTTAGATTTTGAAGTAGTTTGTTATTCAAATTATAATAAAAGAGAGGTTCTTGCAAATTGTTTAACAGAGATGCAAGAATATTTTAATATAGATAATTGGACATTTAATAAACCAATTAACATTTCGGAAATAGAATTAATATTAGCAAATGTAGAAGGAGTAATGAGTGTACCATCGGTTAAAATAAATAATTTATGTTCACAAGATGGAACATATGCACCGAATGATTATAATATAGATGAAGCTACTAAGGGTAAAATTATTTATCCTTCATTAGACCCATGTGTATTTGAACTTAAATATCCTAACAAAGACATAAAAGGGAGGGCAATATAATGCATAAATTTTTTACATCGTCATTTGACGCAAGTATATATCTTCAACAACCTGAACAAAATGCGGGTAGGGATGAGATATTAGAAGTGGGTAAACTTTATTATGGTTCTACTATGGATATAGCTAGAACTTTAATTAAATTTAATACAACACAAGTTTCACAATCAATTGTAGAAAATATAGGAACCGGAAGTTATTCTGTTTTCTTAAATCTTAAATCAGCAAACTCTGAAGAAATACCTTTAGAATATACGTTGTATGCAAATGCAATATCTGGAAGTTGGAAAATGGGAACTGGTACTAAATTTGACAACATAACATCGGATGGTGTAAGTTGGTATTATCTCAATGGTTCTTCAAAGTGGCAAGACCTATCAGGTTCTTATCCTGCTCAAACGGATACATCTTCTATATTAAATGGGGGTGGTGGGTTATGGTATAGTGCATCAATGGCATCACAATCGTTCAGTAATGAACCGGATGATATTAGAATGAATGTAACAAATATTGTAAAACTATGGATTAGTGGTTCAAATAGATTAACCAATGATGGTATCATATTACACCACCACACATCGGCATCATTATATACCGATACAACGGACTATGGTGTATTAAAATTCTTTTCAAAAGAAACAAATACAATATATCAACCTAAATTAGAATTAGTTTGGGATGATGCCACATTTTCAACGGGTTCATTATTACCAATTACAGGGTCATCTTCGGCCGATGCATTGGAAAATAGTAAAATCATTGTGACAAATTTACAAAAAGAATATGCTGAAAATATTAAAACAAAGATAAGAGTTAAAGCTAGAGATATGTTTCCAGCTAAATCTTTTGGAACGACCTTTGAATACGACCAATCAAAATATCTACCAACATCTTCTTATTATCAAATTGAAGATTATAGAACAAATGAAATCATTATTCCTTTTGGAGAATATTCAAAATTAAGTTGTGATTCAAAATCAAATTATTTTTACTTAGATACATCAACATATCCAATTGATAGAGTTTATATATTGAAATTAAAAGTAGTAAAAGATGGTATAACAAAAATAATTGATGATAAATTAACTTTTGAAATAGTATAAAATGGCATTCACATCAATAGAAGCAATTGCACAAAAGTTATCAGATGATAGAAAAGAAAGATTAGAATCTATATTAATGGTATCTGGTTCAGAAGCTATTGTTAAAAACGAATATAATATTACAGTTGTTGACGATACAAATGTAGCATCTTCATTATTATTTAAAGAATTAAAAAAAGATAAATACGATGAGGAAGAACTATTAAAAGCAATAGATGTAAATGTTACGGAATTGAAACCAAATATTCCTAAACAAAGAAAAGATTTAGTTCCAAAACCATTATATGACGAAGAAGTTAAAAGAGTAGAAGATTTAAGAAGAGAAGTTGAACGATTAAATTTAATACAAACAGAATTAAGTGCAATAATTAGTGAATTAGAAGCTCAAGTAATAAATTTAACTAATGAACAATTGGTATTAGACCAAACAAATGATGTATTGGTTAATCAATCAAATACATTAGGTGAAACAATAAATGATTTTGCTGCACAGATTCAAACTGCTTTACAAAAGTCAGTTGAAGAATCCATTTTAAGAGCATCCTTACAGGCACAAAATAGTGGATTTAAAGCACAAATTGAAGCATTGATTAAACAGATTGATTCTTTAAATGCAATTATCAAAGGTTTACAATCTCAACTTGGTGCAGTACAAAACCAATCAGCTATTACACAAGGTACACAGGCACAAGCTATGGCGGCAGGTGCGGATGTTGTTAATGAAGTAGTAATTGTTAAAGTAAAAGAGAAAACGGAAGAATCAAAACCTATAATATGGGGTAAAATACGAGCAAATGGTGGAAACAAATTTGTTAATGGAGATTATATTGATTTTACAAATAATGATAAAAAACCTGTTACAATTAATATTTCATTTGTACCAGTTCCACCAAATATGTCAGTATTTAGTGTAGGTGAAAATTCATTTAGTTTAGGTGCAGGTGAACAAAAGCAAGTTAAACTTATTATAAATGAAGGCCCTGCAGGTGGTAGAGATGGTGTTAATAGTAGAAAAAAATGGATTGGTTGGTCAGGAACTGCTGACCATAAGGGGGGTAGTATGAAAATTTCCGTAGTAAGAGATGGTGGAAGTACAAAAGATAAAACATATGAAACGGGATTTACTAAAACACATCCTGATTCGTTTTAATATTTTAATTTATGGCAATTAAGAAATATACAAATTTTGAAGCAGTAAATGCTAAAACCGATAATGAAGGTAAATATCTTCAATTGGATGACCAGTTTATTGTTACAAAAAATGAAATACAAGAAACTGATTTTGGTGAATGTAAATATGATGTTATGGAAGTATCAGTTTATGATATTAATAACAATTTATTACCACACAAAACAGGAAATAATGTTGCCTATATAAAAACAGGTGATATTAAAAATTATTTGTATAATGTTACAAACAAAGGTGGTTTAAAAGAATTAGCAATTGATATTGAAAAATTATTAAATGATTTAGGATTTACAAATGGTATTCTTAAAGTTAATATTAATTTTGTCAGATATAGAGTAGGAACTGAAAACGAATCTACTAAGGTTTGGATTCAACAAATATCACCATCAAGAGAAGAAATTAGAATTCTTCCTTTAAAAACAAAAGACGACAATATAAATAAAATAACAAAAAAAGAATTTAATAATATTAATAATTTAAGTAAAGATTTTAAATATTATAAAAAAAATATATTAGATTCATTAGATGATTTTGAAAGTAAAGCTTTAACCACAATAGATGATGTTATGGTAAATAAGTTTGGAAATGATTTTATTAATATTTTAAGAAAAGATTTTGGTTTAAGAGATTTCAAAGAATTTAGAACTAGAATATTTGTAAATTTTAGAGACAGTATAAAAAATTGGTTAAATAACAAATACTACGATATTAGTGATTCCACATTTGGTAAACCATCAGAAATACGATTTATAGATTGTAACCAATATGATTTTACATCTTTATTAGATGATATGAAAAATATATTAAATAATTGTATATCATTTAATATAAAAACATTAAAAAGAAGGGATGTTCAATATAATGTAGTACCAAAAGAATTTGCTGTTGTTGAATTAAGAAAGGATATTAAAAATGTAATAGATTCATTTATTACATTTGAAGAAAAGAAAAAAACAATTTTTAGGCCGGATAAGTATGAATTTAAACCAATCGTAAGAGGTGTTGACTTAATATTACCACCTCCCCCGGAGTTTACTTCACCGATTGAAATAACATTACCAATAAAAGAAGAACCAATATTAATTAAACCAATACCAGAACCTATTGTTATAGCAGAACCAATTGTTACACCAATAGTTGAACCAATTGTAACTGGCGGTGGAGGAGGTGGAGGCGGAAGCATCTACCGAGAATATGATACATTGGATAGACAGAATTTGGGAGATGGTGGTATGGGTAGAGAAAGAATAGAATTTACATAATATTTATATAAAAATAGTTAATGAAACAATACGACCCAACGGAATATGGTGGAAATCAAGTTGAAAGCCCATTTGATGGAAATGGTATATATAATCCGTTTGTTGGTGAGACACTAAACTCTTCTGGTGGTGGAGTCGGTGGCGGTGGCGGTGGAACATATACACCACCTGTTCCGACCAATCCAACATTTGTACCACCTTCTGCAGTACAAAATGATTTAACCCGTGCACTTAAAATAAAATTAATTAATGCGGATGGAATAACGGGGGAATTTTTTGAAGATAATATTTCAAAAGGAATAACAACATCTACGGAAGTAGTATATTCACCATCTATAACATTTGGTAATAAAAGAGTTTACACAGTTGTATCAGAAGGGTATGTATCTAAAAATTATTATGAATTAGAAATAATTAAAAAATATCAAGACCCAATAATTGTAGCAGAACCAATTACATCATCAATTGATTATCCATGGACATATGATATTAATATAAATGCGGCATCTACCATGTTTAATGGTATGGGTGGAAATACAAATTTAAGTTACAACTATAATCCAAATAATTATAATTTTAAATATGATTATAATAGAATAACAACTACTACACCAATCACCGCAAATGAAGTTTCTTTCACCGAACAATTGGTTGTTAAAAAATATTTATGGAATGGTGATGTATATGTACAAGAGTTAGTAGAACCACAACCTAGTGTCGATGGTGTTGTTTCACTTACATTTGAATTTGAAGTTGTAGCTGCAGTTAAGAAAATTGATATAATAAAACCATCAATACAATATGGAATTTCATTTGGAAGTAATTTTCCAATTGAAGCATCTTCATATTATTTGGAATATCAAATAGTATCTGCGACAAATGATATCATTGATATTGGTGAAATAAGTGTTTCCGATAATGCTGTAAATCGTATTAATTCGGATAAACTTACAAATGGTAAAGTTATTTTTCATGTAAAAAATAGAAATGTTGTTGATTCTTCTCTTATCCAAAGAACACCAATAATAGATGGATTATCGATACCAAAAATATATTGGACACCCGAAAATCTTGTAAAAGATTTTAAAAATATTGATTATTCAATATTAAATGAAACACCTACAAGTTTTGAAATATCTACGCTGGAACTAAAAAATGATATAGTTGTTTTTTTAACATTTGATAAAATACTTAAATATTCAAGTCCAACAATAGATTTATCACAAAATCAATATGATGTTAGAATAAAAGAATCTGATACGGAAGTTGGTTTTACTATATCTTTTGCAACTCAGAATGCAACAAGTGTATTAGTTTATTTATCTCCTGAAAAAACATTAAGAGTTCCGGCACTTCAAAAATTTGTTCAATTATATTTCAAAAAAGATTTTGCAGAGGAGTATGGTTCTAAAAAATTAATATTTGTACCAATAAGTGAAAATTATGGAACAGGTAATAGAGTTGAAGTAATAGTAAATTTTATAGCTGTAAATGATTATCCATCAATTGTAGATATTGAATTTGCAGATGTGATAGATGTACCTGCTTTTTCTGATTTTAATATAGAATATAGTGTAATATACAATACATTTTCTGCTACAAGTGTTGATGTTTATTTAAAATTAAAAGATGGTTCTCGTACTGGTCTATTTCAAAACCAACCAAAAACGGGTCAATTAAAAATAAATTTAAAAACACTCAGAGAAAAATATCCATTGTGGTCTGGTAGTGATAATATTACTTTAATATTAATACCATATAATAGAAATGGTGCAGAAGAGTTAATTGGTAATGAATATGAAGTATCTACTAAATTAATTTTACCTTCTATTCAATTGGATGAGAATATAATAAGTACTGCTTTATTTGATTCTTTTTATGAAAAATTAAAAGTTATTGAGCCGGATAAAGATAGTAAGTATTTATCACATCTTGCAAATTTTGGTAATAATGAACAAATCCTAATTTCTTCTTGGGAAAATGATGATTTTACTTTATCTAAAAAAGGAGAAGATGAATTAGGAAACGTTGTAGTAACGGATAAGGTTGAATCTATAATATTAAAATTATATTCACCATTACCTCCAATAGTTACAGAAAATTCTACTTTTTGGATTACAAAATTAATGAGTAATCCTTTAATAGAAACAGTAATATTAAATGACCAAGCAGATTTAAAATGTCCTCCATTAAAAGGGCCCAATTTTGATATAGAAGTTGATTTTGTTAGTGGTAAATCTACTAATTATGAATCGTTAGATGATTTAATTTTAAGTGGTTCGGCATCTTCTACGGAGTTAATATCTACATATTTAAGTTCATCTTTAATGAATACGGATGAATTGAATATAGAATATGTTAGTGGTTCTGATTATATTTGGAATAATTTTGTCCATTTTAGCTCAGCGGATGAGAGGGTAAATAACTTTGTATATAAAGTTCAATTGATAGAAAAATATGAAGAATTGGTATCGGCATCAGTTGCACAAACACAAAATATATCATCTCTACAAGAAACAGAAAGACAACGAATTAAAAAAGAACAATTGATACAAGGATTTGATGGATTTGAAAAATTCTTATATGCATCATCATCGATGTCGTGGCCATATAATGGAACGGTTAGAAGATTGAGTACATCGAATCAGGCACAAACTTGGTATAATACTATAATAGAATTGGCACAAGATTTTGATAATACAAATCAAAATTATATTAAAAATAATATACCACAATATATTGTAAATGATAATGAAAACGAAAGTTTATTATTATTTTTCTCAATGGTAGGACAACACTTTGATAACATATACTATCATACAAAGTCAATTGAAAATACCAGAAAATTGGGTTACAAATCTGAAAATGGTATTTCGGATAAATTATTATTCGATACATTAAAATCATTTAATTGGGATGCCAAAAACTTAGCAGCAAATGAAACACTTTGGAATTATACATTTGGTTTAGATTCGGATGGCAATACAAAAAATTTAACACCAGCAAAACAAAGAACATATGAAGTGTGGAGAAGGATTGTAAATAACTTACCATATCTTTTAAAACACAAAGGAACTAGGAGAGGTATATATGCTTTATTAAGTTGTTATGGTATTCCTTCATCCAATCTTTCAATTTTAGAATTTGGAGGGCCGGAAGTAACGGAAGTAACTAAGAGTAAATTGGTAATGGATAATGTTACGACTGCTCTTAAAATGAATGCCGGTTCTTCTATGTCAATTGATTGGAAAAATACAGACAAAAATAGAAAACCAAACACAGTCGAATTATTTGTTAAGCCAGCTTATAGTAGTCAATATACATTAATTAGTGGTAGTGGGTGGAATGTACAATTAAGTGGTTCTACGGATAGTGAATATGGTGTTGTATCTTTTACATATGGAACAGGAAATACTATATCTTCAAATAGATTACCAATATTTAATGATAAGTTTTTTGCATTAGCAGTAAGTAGTGGTTCAACCGGAGTTAGATTGGATTTAAGACAAGCTGATAAAGAGAGAACAATATTTGAATCAAGTACAACCGCAACAAATACTACTAATTGGAATACTGGTAATCAAATTAAAATTGGTGGAAACTATTTGGGTAGTATTGATGAATTACGTTTGTGGTCTGAACAATTGGATGTTGCAAGATTCTATGAGCACGCATCTTTCCCTGAAATGATAAATGGTAATCACATTTCATCTTCAACTGATGATTTATATTTCCGTTTAGATTTTGAATATCCTAAAAATTTAGCAACATATACAAAATTAATAAATGTTGATACAAACATTTATTTTAGTGGAAGTTTAACAAGAAATCACTACGAAAGTGGTTCTACTGCAAATTTATATTCAGAAAACCCGACACCACTATATTCAGCATCAGCTGGTGGGTTTGATTCTATCACATCATATCCTTATAACTTTGAAGCTATTGATAGAAGTGTTGTATTAGAGATACCTGATATGGGTTCTAGTAGATATTCAACAAATAAAGTTAGATTTGAATCACAAGAATTAGTATCATCGTTATCTTCAAAAACAAGAGCAACTAAAAAATCATTTGACCAAGCTCCTATTGATTCTAATAGAGTTGGTTTGTTTTTCTCTCCTACAAAAGAATTAAATTTTGATATTGCAAAATCTATGGGTGGATTAAATTTAGACAACTATATTGGTGACCCATCGGATGATTATAAACCAAATTATAAATCATTAGATAATTTAAGAAATTATTATTTTAAAAGGTTTGATGGTAGAGATATATACGCATACATTAACTTAATCAAATTATATGAGAAATCAATGTTTGAAGATATTAAGAAGATGTTACCGGCAAGAGTTAAAGCTACTACCGGATTATTAATTGAACCGCACTTTTTAGAAAGAAGTAAAATTGCAAGAAAGAAGCCAACAGGAGATGATTATCAACAAGATGCTGTAATTGATTATAAAAATGAATATAGTGTAATATCCGATATAAATCAATATGAAACAATTATTGATGGTGATTTATCTGAAAATTTAACTGCTGAAAATAATCAATACGAAGGAATTATATATAGTGCCTCATTAGACAAAATATTTGCAGAAAATAATCAATACGATTCTTTGATATCTTCAAATGATAATTTATTACAAACCGCAGAGTCTTATCAAAAAGAAGTTGAAATAATTTCAATATTAGATAGAGGTACGATTTTGAGTGAAATTGATGTATATGATTTGAATACAATTGTAGGTCAATCCGACTATGAAACAATTGGATTTGGTATATATGCTCAAAATGGATATGCAATTAGAAACTACTATGATGAAAATAATAGAGTGGTAAAAGAAAGAATTAAAGTTGATTTAATAACCGAACAAAAGAGGAGAGATGTAGTTGCACCAATAGTAAAAATAAATGGTCAAGGTGACCCGCGTGGTGGTTATTATTTAACATCATCGGTTTATACCGAAACTAGATTAAATATCCAACCATTTTCAGGCTCCAAAGTAATAAATCCTGGTACAGGAAGTATTATTGCAGTTCAAAAAGTAGATGGATATTTACCAACACATTATAGAAATACTTCCGATTTAACAAGAGGATTACAAAATTCTTTTTATAGAGGTTCAAAAAATACTGCAGCAACTACTTTAGATGGTAGTTCTCCTATTGAAACATTTACATCTAACCCTAATACATTAACAGTAAATAAAACAGGTAGAAATACAAGTGAACCAATTTTGGAAGTAGAATAACGGAATTTTAAAATAATTATATTTATAAACAAAGATAATATTAAACTATGGGATACTTAAGTAACACAGAATTGACGGTAGACGCAATTCTTACTAAAAAAGGTAGAGAAAAACTTGCTGCAGGTTTAGGATTAAACATTACTCAATTTGCTTTGGCAGATGATGAGATTGATTATACCTTATACGAGCCGGCACATCCATTGGGTTCTGCTTATTATGATACGGCAATTAAAAATATGCCTGTATTAGAAGCAAATCCTGATGAAACACAGGTAATGAAATATAAATTGGTAACTTTACCAAAAAATACAACTCGTATTCCGGTTGTTGAATTTGGTATTCCAAATATTTCAGTAAGTCAAAAAAGTGGTGAAGTTGCGTTATCACCAACAACATCTCCAGCAGGAAATAGAAGATTAGGATATACAATTGTACTTTCTAATAAAAATGCAGGAGATATAATTGGTGAAGGAGTAACATCCGATGTTGGTACAGTACCTGTATTTATAGGTGATGACGTATCGGCAACTGCAGCAATTGCAAAAGGATTATCTTTTAGATTTATTCCAAACCCATCATTAACATCAACAACAAGAACAACAATAACAGTATATGGTAATGAAACGGGTGGTTCTCAAACTATTCCTATTACAGTAAACTATGTACAATAATAATAAACAACTATGGCATTAATTAGAGACAATAGAGGAGCACTTTTAGCATCAAACTTATCAACATATTTAGCAGGTGCAGCTAATACAGCAGGTACACCCGTTGATACTAGTGATTTGGTTGGAATTATCAATCAATTCTTAGGACAAGGTGAACAAATTAGTGCTGACGTAACTACTATTACAAATGGTATTTACAAAAAGTTCGGTGCAATTGATAAAGTAACAAATAGAACCGAAATTGTAACTTCTGGAATATGGAGTGGTGATACAGGTTCTTTGGATGTTAAAGCAAACTATACTGCATCTGCACAACAAACAGGAGCAAGTGGTAAATATTATTTAGATGTATATGACACAATTGCAACGGGTTCTGGAGAAGTTCAATTCTCAATTGCATATGGTGATGTTGCCGGAAACGGAGCACCTACATTAACACAAACTGATTCATCTACAATGCCAACTAAGGCAATCTATAATCAATTAAAAAATGTATTATTAGATACTGCAGATAATTATTTTAGTATTTACACAGGTTCAACGGCAGGAGGTGCAGATATGACTGCATTCTACGCAATTAACATCAATAGAGCTAGATACAAAGAAAGATTAGACCCAGGAAATATCTCAATAGATTTATCAGGTTCAGTTAGAACCATTACCTTAATTGATGATAGTGGTGGAACGGATGAAAACGTAACAACTGCGGGTAGAGTATATAACTTAGTTAGTGGTTCATTAAATATTGGTTCAGCATTAACTGCATCAATTGCTACAACTAACGGATATAGTGCACCGAACGGACAGGGTTATGGTTTATTTTATCCAGATATGGGTATTATATTATTAAATCCAAAAGCATTGGCTTCGGCAGTTGACCCTAAATTGGGAGAAGCAAGTGGTTCTATTACAAACACATATCATCAAAACAATGGTAATAAATCGGGTTCAGTAGCATTATTAATGTCAATTAGTGGTGGTATGGATTTCCAAGTAAGAAGAACTGAAAACGTTTCTACATCTCATTATTTTGTAAGAGCAAACAATAGAGAATTTAACTTCTCAAACAATCCAACATTCGTAACTGGTTCAGTTGGGGCATTTGTTAACTCATCATTTGAAAGAAACCCTAAAGTTTACATTACAACTGTTGGTTTATACGATGACGCAAATGAATTATTAGCAGTTGCAAAAACATCAAAACCGGTTGAAAAATCATTTGATAAAGAAGTTGCAATCAAAGTTAAATTAGATTTCTAATCGGAGAATAAAATAAAAACTATAACCCACCTTAATTTGGTGGGTTTTTAGTTTTAAGATATTTATATACGATATGTTAAAAAGAATACCAAAATCAGATATTAGTATAAGGCCTTTCAAAGCCTATAAAGAATGGAGTTTTGATAACAATTCTACTGAGATTGATTTGTTAGAAGCGAATATTAGTTCATCGGATTTATCTGGACTATATCCCAAAAATTCTATATACGGACAA
>Ga0070744_10000320_pt1 | contig 13792 bp, 15 predicted proteins | sample ColrivemetaGS535_FD_74188 | JGI IMG/M metagenome (GOLD analysis project Ga0070744, IMG submission 74188) | Estuarine microbial communities from the Columbia River estuary, USA - metaG S.535 | ecosystem: Environmental > Aquatic > Marine > Intertidal zone > Estuary | place: USA: Columbia River...
ACAAAATACTCACCTTCGTTTGGTTGAGCAGGAAATTGATCACCTTGTTGTAACACTTCGCCGTGTTCATATGTTGTACTATTATCTTCTACACCAAATAAATGATCAGCTAGTGGTAAGTTATTTGGATTGGCTGCTTCAGCACTTTTAACAATAGCATTACTAATGTTAAGTTCTGTTTTGTAAGAACTAATATCATTTTTAAGACTATCTGGGTCACTAGCAGTTCCAAGTATATCTGCGTATTCTTGTGTATCTGTTAATGGTGCTACTTTAACACGCCAAATGTGTGGGTACCAAGTTTGTGAAAATCCTTCACTTCCTCTTGCAGCATCTTGCACAACATAAAACTTATTAATAGCTTCTCTATCGTTAGTAAGTAATAATTCATCACGCAAATGAGGTAATTCAATTACATCACCAGGCATAAGTCTACGCCCCATGCGTTCTACCATATCATTAATATGAAAACTAATAAACAGTGTATCATTTGTTAAAAACAAACCAAATTGTGTTAAATCAAAGTCATTATCACTAACATTATATACACCACGCAATTCAAAAACATCTGGATCATATTTACGATCTCTGTTTTCCATAAACAGCAAGTCTTGTATATTTGTTTCGTCTATTAATCCTTCAGGATTAATTTCTTCACCGGTTATGTTATCAATTTCTAAGCCACTGCCGTAATTAGGCTCACTTGGGTCATTATTTTTGTTTTGTACATCTGGTCCTAGGTATTTGTGTACATGTATACCTGTTCCACCTATGTCAAATTGTTCACGGATACTGTGATCCATAAACTTATAATCATTTCCTTTAAAAGGTTTGTATAAACTGAGTCTCGGCATGTGGTTTTCCTTGTTATAATGTATTTATCCGATTTTGAATTATACAAGACAAACTTAGGATAAATAGTTCTGTATGCAGTTAATAATCTGCATTTTATATAAGGAAAAGACTATGTTTAGATTTTTCACAGAAAAGAAATGGGCATTGTGGTCCTGGTTAGGATCAGCAATAATTTTATCATCACTTTGGGTTCAAGTCGAAATTGATGTTAAAATTAACGAATGGTTCGGTCAGTTTTATGACATGATCCAGAAAGCCCTAGCAACACCCAATGCAATCACCATAGGTGAGTATTGGAGTAGTTTAGCAAGTTTCTTATACTTAGCGGCTATCTATGTAGGTATCGCAGTAGTAGTAAGTTACTTTACAGCACACTATTTGTTTAGATGGCGTACTGCAATGGTAGAATGGTATCATTCAGTTTATGACAAAGCTAGAACTATTGAAGGTGCCGCACAACGAGTACAAGAAGATACTATTAAATTTAGTAGAATTATGGAAGGTCTAGGTACAAGTTTTATTGAATCAATTATGGTTCTAGTTCAGTTCGTTCCTATTCTATTAGGACTATCAGTTGGTATTCCTATCTTCTTCTTTGGTGATTGGCAATATGGACTTGTTACAGGTGCTATTGTTTGGTCAGTAGGTGGAACATTATTCTTAATCGCACTAGGTTGGTTACTACGACTTGTGGGTGTTGAATATGATTTACAAAAGAAAGAAGCAGCATATCGTAAGATACTTGTTATTGCAGAAGATGATGAGACTGTAAGACCAAAAACTATTAACGAACTTTTCCAAGATGTTCGTGGTATTCACTTTAAGTCTTATTTGCGTTATTTGTATTTTAATGTAGGTAGAATTACATATTTACAAGCAAATGTGTTATCAGCTTATGTGTTCTTAGCACCGGCTATTGTAGCAGGCGTTGTAACACTAGGTGTAATGCAACAGATTATTCGTGCATTTGGTAGAGTTGAAGGTTCAATGCAATATCTCTTTAGAGCGTGGCCAACACTTATTGAATTAATGAGTGTGTTTAAGCGTTTGAGAGAATTTGAGCGTCAAATCAACGAAAAATAAAATAAAATAAAATAAAAAACTTTTAAACCCTTGTTCTGCAAGGGTTTTTTCTTGACTAAAAAGGTTGACAAGTAAGACATCTTGCTCTATAATATAAGTATATTAAATAAAAAAAGGAAACCAACTATGAACATGCAAGCATTTAAAGTATTTCAAATTAGACTAACAGACGCTGAAATTGATCTTATTAACGAAGAAGGTCACAGTGCAGTTCATAAAAATTCTCTAAGATTAGACATGAATCTTGGTAGAGAAGATACAGGTAGACTTGCCGCTGATGCATTCAACAGAGGATATTACACACATGTTAGTAATATTACTGCATTAAATCTCGAAGGTGTGTTTCATGTAGGAAACATGGGTCCAGAAGAATTAATTGAACGATTAGCACCTATGCACAGTCTTAGTGTTGGTGATATTGTTGAAGGAACAGACGGTGTAAAACATGTTGTTGCCGACTTTGGATTTAAAAAGGTTGACGAAATAAAAGTTTTAGCGTAAACTTGTTTTAAATCATCAACCAAAGGGAGTAACGCAAATGCTCGAAATATTATCTTTTATAAGCGAATTAAAAGATTTACAGTCTAAAACTGTAGATTTAACCTCTAAACAACAGATTTCTTCTGTTATTGATAAGTATCAAAAAATAGCCGACGATATGGAACGCAGGTTGTTTGACGAATATAATGGAGACAATAACAATGGCTAGATTGGCTGGAATAAAAATAAAAAAGAAACAACCTCGGCGTCCGTCAGAGAGAATTCGTGCTAACCAACTAAAAGATCCTAGTTGGGAAGGTGCAGACGGATGGTCAGGTAAAGAGTATCATTTTGCTCGCCAAGCCGCAACTGATTATTATTACAGAAATTATAAAACAACTGTCTTAATTGATTTTGCTTGGGATTGGATGCTTGCAAATGGTTATGATAAAAAAGATATAAAATGTGTTAAGGCAGCAAAAGCTGGATCCATAAATGCAACAACAGGATATTACTGTCGTATGCTTACAATGGGTTGTCCAGATGAACACTTGGCCTGGAACAAGTATTGGGAAAGTCTTCCCGGCACAGGCGGAACTCCTACACCAATTAGTGCTTTTATTCATAAAACAGTTAAACGAGCAATTGAAGATGGCAAAGAACATGTAGAAGAAGCAGAGCGTTTAGCAGAAGCAGAAGCAAAACGAAACAATAGACCAAAGCCTACTATACAACAACTGCTACATGCAGCCGCATTGCAAATGACTGATGAGATAGAAGAATTCTTAGAGCAGTGGGTAGTTAGTGGATATGATCCAAAACTTGCAAAAGATTTTAAACCAGACATGATGCTACGCAGAGTAACTGCTAAACAGGCACATGTACGAATTATTCGTAACATATACAAAGATAATGTTGCAGAGTTTACAGAGCTTGCTAAAAAAGTTAAAAAAGAAGACAAAGACGATATGCGTTTGCAGTTAGAAGAAGGCTACGAACATATGTCTACTGCACAACAAAAAGGTGCTTTGGAAATATATCGTAAAATTGTAGATGCATGTGATATTGTTGAAGCAGAAAGCAAAGCAAGTCGTAAGCCACGAAAGACTCGTACAAAGAGTCCAGAAGACCTTGTTAAGAAGCTCAAATTTAAGCAAACAGACGCCGAATACGGTTTAGGTAGTATAACACCAGCAGATATTGTTTACGCCCGTATACTGGTGGTTTTTAACACTAAGAACCGCAAGGTTGGAGTGTACTATGCTCGCAATGTAGACCCAATGGGACTAAAACGAGAAGGTAGTGGACTAAGTGTTAAAGGAACTACTATAATTGGTTATGACGAAGAAAAGAGTGTACAACGAACAATTCGTAAGCCACAAGAGTTTTTACCAGAAATTAAAAAAGCCACAAGAGCCAAAACAGAAAAGTTGTTTGAAACACTAAAAACAACCGAAACTAAGTTAAATGGACGAATCAACGGAGAAACTATCTTATTAGCCGCCTTCAATAAGTGATACTATGATAAATACATAGTAGGAGAACTTAAATGGCAGCAATAAATAAACTTCAAAAAGAAATAGAACTACGCTTAGGCGGTGGAATGGTCGATGTTGAACTCGATCCAGAACACTATGAACTTGCCGCCGATAAGGCATTAGCAAAATATAGACAAAGAGCTGAGAATGCCGTAGAAGAAAGTTTTATTATACTAGAAATAATAAAAGATCAAAGTGAATATACACTTCCATCAGAAGTAATGGAAGTTAGAGATATTTACAGACGAACAACAGGTGTAAGCAGTGGAACAGGAAACGACATTGAACCATTTCAAGCCGCTTACCTTAATACATACTTGTTAGGTAGTAGCAGAAACGGTGGACTATCAAGTTTTGATTTCTTACAGCAAAACAGAGAAACAATGGGTAGACTATTTGGTGCAGAACTAATGTTTACTTGGCGCCCACAAGATAAAAAATTAATCCTACAAAGAAAAATTAAAGCAGATGACAATGCAGTATTGCATTGTTATAACTACAGACCAACTGAAAGTTTACTAGAAGATACATATGCTGGTCCTTGGATAAAGGATTACGCATTTTCACACGCAAGATTAATGCTTGCAGAAGCTCGTGGTAAATTTACACAGATAGCAGGACCACAAGGTGGTACTACAATGAACGCAGATCAGCTGCGTCAAGATGCACTTGCAGAAATTGACAAACTAGAACTAGAGCTAACATTATATAACGATGGAAGTACTGGTCTCGGATTTGTAATCGGCTAAATGCACTTAAACACAATTCACGATACACATGGCGCTTATTGTCAAAATTGCGGATGGGGGTCTCATTGCGGAACATCCAGATATGCAGAAGTAAAAGACTATGCATGCGATGGTGGCGAATACAGACAAATTAAAATTTGTGATCATTGTAGGTGTAAAAAATGCAATCAAAAAATAAAAGATAACTTGACAAGTAAGCAATAGTTTAGTATAATACATACATGAAACAAATAATAGGCATATGTGGTCTTATAGGACACGGCAAAGATACAGTTGCAGGCTTTCTCATTGACGAGGGGTATGAGCGTGTTAGTTTTGCAGGCGTTTTAAAAGATGCATGTGCTAATATATTTGGATGGGACAGAGAATTTCTCGAAGGAACCACAGACGAAAGCAGAGAGTGGAGAGAAACAACAGATGATTGGTGGGCCAATCGATTAGATATCCCAAACTTTACACCAAGACTTGCATTACAACAAGTAGGAACAGACGCATTGCGTACACACTTTCATCCAGACATTTGGGTTGCAGCATGCGAAAAACAAATCATACAAACAGATAAAAATGTTGTTATTAGTGATTGTAGATTTTTTAACGAACTACAGGCTATTAAAAACTTAGGTGGACGAACAGCAGTTGTATGGAGACATGAACAACCAGAATGGTGGAACATTGCTTCCACAATGAATATAGCTCAAGCATCTGGCAAACGAACACATCTTGTAGACGGAATGTCTGGTACATATAAAGATGTACACAAAAGCGAATATAGTTGGGCAGGATGGGATTTTGATGTAGAACTTTTAAACTCATCTACACTCGAAGAACTTAAACAACATACTATAACTAAACTTCTATAGACTATAAATACATGCTACACAAGGAGTAATGTATATGTTTGATGAGGAATGGTGGCAATCAAAAAATGAATCAAAAGAATTAACACTAGGTTGGTTGTATAACAACGACATTAAAGATGATTTTGCAAAAGGTTATACAAAAAATTTAACTGACTATTGGTCAGTTGAGATGTCTTTGTTTTTACCAGAATTTTTTGCCGATGATACTATAACTGGATTATTAAAACAAGCACACGATAACGGCTTTGAAAAAATAATTGTTTTTAAACAAGGATGCTTTCCCTTTGGTGGCGAGTTTCAAAACGAATTCAAAAAATGTTATATAGGTAACCCAGACGCTAAGTTTATTGGTCACATACTAGATAGAGAAAAGCGTTATTATGAAATTCATCCTCAAACATTTTTAATAGATCTTAATTGGTGGGCATCTGTAGGATTTCCCGAATGGGGAGATTATGTATGGGATAATGAACCATACCAAGAAATAGAACCAGTACGCAGTGAAGAAAATCACCATGATCAGTATACGCCTCATTGGGTTGCACCTGGCAAAAAATTAAAAACATATGTGGGTAAGCAACAAGGATGGAGCATGGTAAAAGCTCTATTAGATGATGGTCAAAAAATTACATCTTGGCCTAAAAAGGTAAGACTAGCAAAATACAATGCATATGCAGAAGTAGAACAAGATGGTCCTCGCCATAGAGCAAAATTAATAGATGATATAACAACAAACAACATATGCTTTGTTGCTAACACAGAAGTCATAGAACAGGAATATATAGACAATGCTTTAACTAGCAGAGCAAACAATACACTACCTCCTTGGAATAAGCAGTTTCAACAAGTAGTAACACCAGCTGCTGGACTTAGTACACTTATTTTTGCATTTAAACTAGGACTAAAGAAAAACGATAAGATTGTTATATACGATGTTTCTCAGGCTGCTATAGATTATACGATGAAAATAATTGAAGAGTGGGATGGCAACGGTTATACTAAATTTGCAAAAAACATAATGAAAAATAATAAACACATACACTGGCGAGGAATGTCTCAATTACCTGACACTGAGAAGGTAATAGAAGAATTAAATCAACAAGGATTTAAACAATGGATAACAGATGAGCTTCACAGACTAGAAATTGTTAGCAAGCAAATTAATTTATTCGACGATCATAAGCATCATGAGTTAACAGTAGAATTAGATAATGACCGTATCATTTTTTTACATCTAACCAATATACATCATTATATGCCCACATCGTTTTATTACAGTTTAAAACAAAGATGGCAAATGTATAACGATTTATTAATTAGATTAAAAAAGAAATCTAAGAATAACAACATATTGTTATATTCAGCACGTGGTGATATGGATTTGTCAGACTCAATATCTTGGATAGATGATGCTAAAATAATTGAGTTTGAAGACATTCCAAAAGAGCATATTTTAAGGAAACTAAAATGGAACAAGTAGATTTAAATAATCTTAAAAAAGTAAAACAGTTTATCAATAAATGTAAACAAAAAGAACACTATCAAGATCTAAAAATACCCGGCAATGAATTTGATAATTGGCGAACTAATAAACGTGTCGAAAATGAATATGCAAACTGGATTATAAGAAAAAGTAATTGTCCTAGTTTGGCTTTAAATATACCAATACCATATAAAGAGATGGCTGCTGAAGCTGAACAATTCCTTGATAGATTTGTTAAGCATAGAGGCGGTTGGAATCCAGGATGGAGCAGTATTGCAGTACATGGACAATCAGCAGAAAGAACACAACCTTCAAATTACTATGTAGAAGAAGGAATTGATTCTGAAGATAATATAGCACCGTATACTTGGACAGAAATTGCAAAAGATTGTCCAGTTACAGTGGAATGGCTAAAAAACTCATTTCCAATTAAAGAGTTTCATAGAGTAAGATATATGTTATTAGAGCCAGGCGGTTTTATTCAGCCACACAGCGATTTTGATCAAAGACAAATGGCTGCATTTAATGTAGCACTTAGTAATCCACCGGGCGTACAATTTGCACAAGAAGATGCAGGACTTATTCCATGGGTTCCAGGCGATGTTCGTGCTATTGATATTGGAAGACAGCACAGTGTATTACATAGAGGTTCAGAAAACAGAATTCATATGATTGTACATGGCCTTTGGTCAGATGGATTTCAAAGGTGCATTTGTGAAAGTTTTGAAGAGCTTTTGATAAATATAGCCTTAAATAACAACTAAGTTAACTCTGTAAACCCCTGATTTAAACAAAATCAAATAAATACATGTATAGTAAATTTAGGCATTAGTCTATAATAGAAAAGGAGCTATAACATGGCAAATCTTACTTCACCTGGCGTACAGGTTTCAGTAACAGACGAATCAGTATACGGCCCAGCAGGAGCCGGAACTGTTCCGATGATATTCATTGCTACTGGTGAGGACAAGGCGGACCCTACCTCGACTGAAACAGATGGCATTGCAAAATACACAAAGTCTGCACAATCAAACAAACCTATTCTAGTTACTTCACAAAGAGAACTTACACAGTACTTTGGAAATATTGATTTCCATAAAGTAAGTGGTACAGTTCAACAAGGTGACGAAACTAACGAATACGGGCTTTTGGCAGCATATTCATTTTTAGGACAAGCTTCGGCGGCGTATGTAGTACGTGCTGATGTTAACCTAACAGAACTTAGACCAAGTTCATCAGCACCAACAGGTGCAGCAGCAAATAACACTTATTGGGTAAACCCAACAGGTGCAAGTTGGGGAATTTTTGAAAGCGATGGTACATCGTGGACTGAACAAACTCCAACAGTAGAAATCGTTTCAAGTGGTAACCCAACTGTAGCAGCAGGCACAGCAGGCGACTACTTAGTATTAATTACTAATGGTACATCAAACACAACTTTTACTTATTTTAAAAGTGATGGCTCTGCATGGGCAGCATTAGCAAACGCAGATACAGAATTTGCTCCACATTATTCAGCACCAAGTTCACCAACAAGTGGCGATGTTTGGATTAAAACAACAGCAAAGGGTGGATTAAAACTTGCACCAAGTTTATACACAACTGCAAGTGGTTCTTTTGTTGGACAAGCAATTACATATGCAGACGATGATGCACCAGATGGAACTACATCAGATATATTCCAAGACGGTACATCTGCAACAGTTAGAACATTACAAGATGGCGACCTTTGGTTTGACTTTAATGACGCAGCTTCAAGCATTGAAATTAAGCGTTATGATGGAACAAGCTGGACTGGCTTTGGTTCAACTGGAACATACCCAGTATCAGTAAGCACAACACAACCAACTGGTAATCCAGCAAATGGTACACTATGGCACGATTCAGATGTAAACGAATTAGCAATTTATGAAGTTGCAGTAGACAGTGGCGTACAAAAATGGAAGCGTGTATCTAATGTTTCATACGGAACAGGTGCACCAGTAGTAGGTTCAGCAGGCGACTATTGGATTGACACAGATGCAAGTGGTTACCCGGTAATTTATCGTTCAAACGGTGCTTCATGGGTAGCAAAAGATACTACAGATCAAAGCACAGACGCAGGCGTAGAATTTGGCGATATTACAGCTAACGATACAGGCGCTGGCTTATTTGAAGGAACATTATTAGCAGGTTCTCCAGACCCATTACTTTACCCAGTTGGAATGACTGGTATTAACATGTGTCGTTCAGGTAACACTGTTAAAGAATACGATAGTTCATTAGGAACTGCATGGAAATGGCGTAATAAAGCAAGCAATCAAGCAAACGGCAAAGGTTCGTTTGGTAGATTAGCTCAGCGTAGAGTTGTTACAACAGCTATGCAGGCAGCAGCAGGTGGTTCAGAACTAAGAGAAGACACAGTTCAATTCCGTTTAATTGCAGCTCCAGGTTATACAGAGTTATATGACGAAATGACAACACTAAACGCAGACAGAGATGAAACAGCATTTATTATTGTTGATGCTCCATTCCGTTTAAACCAAACTGAAGCAATTGCTTGGAAACAAGGCACAACTGCTACAGAAAATGGTGAAGATGGATTAGTAACATCAAATACTTACAGTGCGGTTTATTATCCACATGCATTAACAAGTAACCCTTCAACAGGTGATAATGTTGTTGCACCAGCATCACACATTGCATTATATACATATGCATACAGTGATAATGTTAGCTTCCAGTGGTTTGCACCAGCAGGTTTAACTCGTGGACAAGTACAAAACGCAACTAATGTTGGTTACCTAAATTCAGAAGATGAGTTTACACCATTAGCATTAACACAAGGTTCTAGAGATGCAATGTACGAGCAAAAGATGAATCCAATTGCAAAATTCCCAGCAGAGGGCGTTGTAGTATTTGGACAAAAATCAATGCACCCAAGTGCATCAGCTTTAGACAGAGTTAATGTCGCAAGACTTACAGCTTATCTAAGAGAGCGTTTTGCCGTAATAGCAAGACCATTCTTGTTTGAGCCAAATGATCCAAGTACTCGTTCAAATGCAAAATCAACATTTGATGGGTTCTTAGCAAACATTATGGCACAACGTGGTGTTTATGACTTTGCAGTTGTATGTGATGAAACAAACAATACGGCAGCAAGAATTGATGCAAATGAATTTTATGTTGATGTAGCAATTGAGCCTACAAAATCAGCAGAATTTATTTACATTCCAATTAGAATCGTAAATACTGGCGAACTTTAAGTTAAAAGTTTAATTTAATTAAAAATAAGGGCTACTATAGAAATATAGTAGCCTTTAATGTGACAAATTTTAAATATTGTAATTTTTCAGCAATGATTTGATAAATACAATATAACAGAAATACTACAGTATTAGTATATAGGAGAAAACAAATGGCTGTAATTACAAATTTTGGTGTACCAACTGGCTCAGTCGCTGGTACAACATTGATGCCTAAACTACAATATAGATTTAGAGTATCATTTAACAACATGGGAGACGGATCTCTAAAAGATGAAACAACACAAAACATCATTAGTGCTTCACGCCCAAACTTAACACACGAAGAAGTTATAGTTGATTCATATAACTCAAAAATGTATCTAGCAGGTAAGCATACATGGGAACCAGTAACAATTGTATTGCGTGATGATATGAATTCACATGTCATTAAGGCATTAGGTTCACAGTTAAACAAACAAGTTGATCATGCAGATCAAACAAGTGCTATCTCGGGTAGTGCATATAAGTTTGAAACTGTCATTGAAACACTAGACGGTGCAAACGGTAGTGCATCTGCACCTACACCTTTTGATACATGGACTTTACAAGGTTGCTTTATTAGTAATATTCAATATGGTGATTTAAATTATGCAGATTCGAATATGGTGCAAGTTACATTAACAGTACGATATGACCATGCTACACATGTAGGACCAGATGGCGGTGATATGTTATCAGCTGGAACAGCTGGAACTTCAGGCGTAGGCGCAACTGGTACTGGCGGAACAGCAGAATAATTTTAACTTAGGTTAGGAGAGGTTAACAATGGCACTGGGCAATGACGCACATTTGTTGTATGGACAAACATTACCGCACAACAAAGATACTAAAATATTAGCCGTACCAAGAAATAAATATAATTTCAGTGTAAGGCTAAACACAATTGCTGGTGTAATCAATTTACCTCGAATAGCTAATGTACAAATGCCATCGTTTGTGTACAGAACACAAACATTAAATAATTATAATAATAAAAGCGTAGTTCAAACAGGAATAGATTACACTCCTATAACACTTACAGCATATGATACTAAAGATGCTAAATTTGAACAGTTTCTAAAGGACTACGCCGAACATTATTTTTCAGGACCAATGAACGAAGATAGTTATGCTACATGGCTTAGTTCTCCCAAGGGTTTTGATTTAAAAACAACTAATCATTATATTACATCTATGTTTATTACCAGACTTGATACAAATGAACAAGAAAATGTAATTGAAATATTTCACCCATTTATACAAAATGCAGACGCTGATACATTAGATTATTCTGATAGTAGTCCTACTACATTTAGAGTAACTTTTGCTTATGAAGGTTATAGTATTAAGACTCCTAATGGGAGTGAATAATGCCAAAATTCCAAAACGGAAAATTCATACCTTCTAACCCAGATAAATACTTAGGTAAAAGAACACCACATTACAGAAGTGGATGGGAGTTAGCAGTATTTCGCATGTGCGATAATCACCCAGCTATATTAGGTTGGGGAAGTGAAACACACAGAATCCCATACAAAAATCCACTTACTGGAAAGAAAAGCACATATGTTCCTGACTTGTTATTAGTATACAAAGACAGGAAAGGACAAAACCATGCTGAAATGGTAGAGATTAAGCCTGCTAGTCAGACTTTAGCCGAAGCAAGAACACAGGCACAAAAGGCAGCAGCAGTAGTTAATCAAGCCAAATGGTCTGCCGCACATGCATGGTGCAAACAACAAGGAATGGCGTTTAGGGTTATAACTGAACATCAGATATTTAACAAACCTCAAAACTCTAAAAAGAAAAGAAAATGACAAAAAAATTAGAAGAAGAATTAAATTTACCAGATTTAGATCAATTACTTCCTGAAAATGATATACAGGAACAACCTACTACTGAAGAACTTAAAACAGAAATAGCAAATATAGAAGGCGAAATGAGTATGGTAGAACGTGCCAACATTGCTTTGCCTACTGTTGAGGGTTTAGAACAGTTAGATAGAGAAATGGACGAATATGCAAAGAAGGCCATGGAAACATTTGAAGATTTAGTAGATCTTGGTAAAAATGTAGAAGATAGACATGCAGCTCCTATATTTGATAGTGCAAGCAAAATGATATCAGCAGCTCTACAGGCAAAACAAGCCAAAATGGACAAGAAAATGAAAATGATTGAGTTACAAATGCGTCAAGCTAGACTTGAAAAAGATAGCGAGAAAATTGATGCATATGTAGCCGGCAAAAAGCACGAATTGGGTGATGAAGAAGAAACCGAAGGGCGTATAGTAGGAGATAGAACTGCTATGCTTGCCGAAATTATGAAAAACTTGCCCGAAAAAGATAAATAGTATTAATAGGAGATAACCGCAATGAACAAACTATTTTCAACATACTTAAACGAATCAAAAAAATCGTGGAAGTTTAGTATTAAAACAATACATGATTTAACTGATGAACAGTGTGATCGCATAGAGAAGCACCTCGGAAAATACGACTCTAAAGGACTCGGTGCTGCAAAGAAAACAATCTTACAAAGTGCACCACGTGATTTTCCAAATCACAAAGGATATGAAGTCTTTACACATGAATTCGAAACTAACATTATTGCCAGCGGTTGGCAAGTACAAAATGATATTCGTAACATGCTTGGACTAACAGACGGTGTACTTAAAGTTATAGGCGAACATGAACCAGATGATTTAATCCCTCCTATGGGTGAGCGTGTTGAAAGTCTTTTAGCAGATAAAGATTACAAAGATGCAGAAAAAGTAAATGCATCAGATCATTACGGCGACGAGTATAACTCCAATTTCATTAAAGAATTAATGAAAGTAAAAAAAGAAAAGGAAAAAGGCGATGAGTGAATTAGACAGAATACTAAAACTTGCTAGCCACGGCACAGCAAATGCTCACAGCCAGGCTCCAGCAGAAAGAGAATTAAAAGAAGCACCAGGTAGAGAATTAAAACCACATGCCAAATTGGCACTAGAAGATTGGTGTAAAAGATGGTCCAAGTATAAAGGAATGAATGGCGATCCATTACCAATGGGAATGGTACTAGCTAAAGTAGATGCAGGTATTACAACAGACGGAATTGAAGCAGGCGAAGCCGATAAAGCAATGGAAATTATATATCCAGGCAAAGGCGCTGAAATGAAAGGCGACATGAACGACGGTGATGCTCACGCACATGATGTTGATTGGGGTGATTATGAAATTCAAAAGCACTTGCCATTGACAAATAAAATGCAAGATGAATTTATAGCTATTATGGGCAACGATGACGAATCAACAATGCAAGGTGTTTATGATATTGTTAAATCAGCATGTATGGAACCTACACAAGAAGCAGTTGGTGAATTTGCAGATCCAATTTTAGATTTATGTGATGATTTAGGATGTGATTCAGATCATCCAGTACTTGACGTCAAGTACTGGATGATCTGAATCACATCCTAAATCATCACATAAATCTA
>Ga0070744_10000341_pt1 | contig 13371 bp, 6 predicted proteins | sample ColrivemetaGS535_FD_74188 | JGI IMG/M metagenome (GOLD analysis project Ga0070744, IMG submission 74188) | Estuarine microbial communities from the Columbia River estuary, USA - metaG S.535 | ecosystem: Environmental > Aquatic > Marine > Intertidal zone > Estuary | place: USA: Columbia River...
CTGATGGATATCGTGATGCCAGGTTTGAATGGCTTTCAAGCCACACGCCAGCTAACGAAGGGCGCAGACACGGCGCACATTCCTGTGATTATTGTCACCACTAAGGATCAGGAAACTGACCGCGTGTGGGGTCAGCGTCAGGGTGCTTCTGGCTATTTGGTCAAGCCTGTCACTGAGAAAGGTTTGGTTAAAGCCATTCGGGACGTGATGGCGAGCAATGCTTAAGGCTAATGGTGTCTGATATGACAGAGCGTCCGAGTCCTTTTAGTGTCTTGTCAGAGATGGCTGTGCAATTTCGTCGAAATGCACGCGGTCTCCCCCTGCAAGAAGAAATTAAAACCTATTGGACAGGTGTGGGCTTTACGTTAGGCGGCATTCGGTTCGTTGCAGCGATGGACGAAGTGGCCGAGGTCTTAACGGTACCGCACTATACGCGATTGCCAGGGGTGAAACCTTGGGTCAGTGGTGTTGCAAACGTTCGTGGCCGACTGGTCCCGATTGTTGAGTTAGGCGCTTTTTTTGGCCTCAATGTCCGGCTTGACGACCGGGAACGACGTATTTTGGTCGTGGAATATGACGACATGCTCAATGGTATTGTGGTCGATTCTGTCGAAGGTCTACAAAGTTTTCCGGTTGATGAATACCAATCGGACATCCCAGAAAACATATCAACAGACATAGCGCCCTATGTGGAAGGCCATTACATGGCCGGCGGGGTGCCAATGAGTATTTTTGGAGTTCACGAGTTGGTGTCCTCTGAATCCTTTATGGCAGTTGCGAGTTAACAGGCTCGTAATCTAAAGACTTTAAATTGATTCGAGCGGAATGGAGTTCGACATGAAATTGAAAAACGGTAGTTTTCTTGCAGTTTTGACTAACAACAGGTTACTCGGATTGTCCTTAATTCTCTTAGTCGGCGTCATTGGCTTCTCATTGTATTTGTTTTTAAAGACCACAGAAGACAATTTGAACGAGTCTGCCTATGTCGAACACGCGGATGACCTGCGTGTTTTGTCACAGGTGCTGACGCGTAATGCCACCCAAGCGGTAGGTGGTGTTGAAAAAGGCTTCGACCAGTTGGCTGAAACGCGCAACATGTTTGACCATCACCTGATGATGTTGTCGGAGGGTGATGCGGCCACCAATATGCCACCCGTGGCGGCAGACAGTCATGGTCTTGCTGAAATTCAAGCGGCATGGGCACAGATGAAAGATCAAGCTGACCAGATTGTTAATGCCAAGCAAACCGTTTTGAAATTGCGATTTCTAGAAGACAACATGGATGAACGTTTCCATGATCTTGGCGCAGCCTTTGATGAAATTGTTGCACTATTGGTTGATGCCAACGCAAGTCCAGCTCAGGTCGCACTAGCGCAGAAGCAGGGCGTGATCGCTGAACGTATCATTCACTCAATCGACAAACTATTAGCTGGTGGTGAAGATTCATTTGTTGCAGCCGATGCTTTTAGCCAAGACACCCGCCAATTTGGTTTGATCACTCAGGGGATGTTGCAAGGTAATAGCGCCTTGGGTATCACCCGGATCCGTGACGCCAAAGTGGTAGCCGTATTAAACGATGTATTGGGCGAGTTTGAGCAGGTTGCAGGCGACGTCACGCTGTTTCTCGAGAACTTCCCAGAGTTGTTCCTAGTACATGAAAACGTGAAAGCAATTTATGCGTCTTCAGAAGAAGTCATGAACACAGCGGGTCACTTGAAAGAAGAGTTCGGCGCGTCGCACCACGCCACCCGGTTCGTTGATGAATTTACTCAGTGGGTGCTGTTGGGCTCCACTGTGATGCTCTTGATTCTGTTGATTGGTTTCGTCGTTATTCGCGACACGCAAAAAGATTTGGCGCGTTCGGGTGATGCTAACGAGCAGAACCAGAATGCGATTTTGCGACTGCTTGACGAACTGGCCGACCTTGCAGATGGTGACCTAACCACGCAGGCAACAGTAACGGAAGATTTCACGGGTGCGATTGCTGACTCCATTAACTTCGCGATCGACCAGATGCGCAGTCTGGTATCGGCGATTAACATTACCGCCTTGCAGGTAGCCTCGGCTGCTCAAGAAACACAGGCGACAGCGATGCACTTGGCTGAAGCATCTGAGCACCAAGCGCAAGAGATTGCCGGTGCATCTGCTGCGGTAAATGAAATGGCAGTGTCCATTGACCAGGTATCAGCGAACGCTGCTGAGTCATCGGCGGTGGCAGAGCGATCGGTATCGATCGCCAAAAAAGGTGCTGACGTGGTACAGGCGACCATTAACGGCATGGACAACATTCGTGAGCAGATTCAAGAAACATCAAAGCGTATTAAGCGATTGGGTGAATCATCTCAGGAAATTGGTGACATCGTATCCTTGATTAACGACATTGCTGACCAAACCAACATTCTGGCATTGAACGCCGCTATTCAGGCATCGATGGCTGGAGATGCTGGTCGTGGTTTCGCGGTTGTTGCCGACGAAGTACAGCGATTGGCTGAACGCTCATCTGCTGCAACACGTCAGATTGAAGCGCTGGTTAAGACCATTCAGACCGACACCAACGAAGCGGTTATCTCAATGGAACAAACGACGTCTGAAGTGGTACAGGGTGCGCGACTGGCACAGGATGCGGGTGTGGCACTGGAAGAAATTGAGAATGTATCGAAGAACTTGGCTGACTTGATTCAGAACATCTCGAATGCGGCAAGACAGCAGGCATCTTCAGCTGGCCATATTTCAAATACGATGAACGTTATTCAGGAAATTACATCGCAAACGTCTGCAGGTACCACTGCAACTGCGAAGTCGATTGGTAACCTGAACGACCTAGCAAACGAAATGCGTGCGTCGGTAGCCGGCTTTAAACTACCGGATGAAGATGATCACGACGCTGCACATGCTTTTGACGATGGCCAGTTTCCGGCTTAATCAATTTAGTACCGAGGAATGAAGTACAATGACTCAGCATTGGTCGTATGCTGCAAGCCCAGAGTTCGATGACCGCCAGTTTGGACAATGGCGGGAATTGCTCGAACGTCGTGTGGGTATGCAACTACCAGATCAGCGCCGTAGTTTTATTCAAACCAACCTAAACATCAGAATGCGCGAAGTGGGCTTTAGTGACTATCAGTCCTACTACAACCATGTGGTTGAAAGTGCGCAGGGGATTGCTGAATGGAGTGTGTTGGTTGATCGCTTCACGGTGCAGGAAACCCGCTTTTTTAGAGACGTCGCCAGTTTCAAGTTGGTGGAACGGTACCTAGAGAAACGCAAACAAACGCAAAAGCTGCTCAATCTGTGGAGTGTCGGTTGTGCAACGGGTGAGGAACCTTATTCGTTGGCCATGATTGCGCATGATGTCTTAAATGGTGAAAAGAATTTTTCGGTCACCGCTACTGACGTCAGTTTGCCTGTGCTAGCCAAGGCGCGAGCAGCCAGTTATCACATGAGAAAATTTGCACAGATTCCGGTTGATTTACAAAACCGTTTTTTTGATTACGATGCGGACCGGTTTCAGATTAAACCTTTTTTAAAATCTCGGGTGGCCTTTGCGCGACTCAACGTGGTTGAGTTAGAGCGTTCACCTTTGAAAGATTTTGACGTCATTTATTGCCAGAACCTGTTGATTTATTTTCGCAGGTGGCGCCGCAAAGATATCGCAAACCACCTAGCGGAACGGTTAGCCCCCGGTGGAATGTTGATCTTAGGTAGCGGAGAAGTCACCGATTGGGTACCACAGGGTCTTACGCGTGTTCGTGACGATCACTCGTTGGCATTTATTAAGCTGCAAAAGCAGGGCATGGAGTAGGCATGGTTCAGCGCCAGGATTATGTAGCCCTAGAATGGGTTAAAAGTGAAATTGATGAAACCTTGCTGCAAGCCAGAGGGGTTTTGGAAACCTTTGTTGAAAACACAGAGGACGTTGCACAGCTACGTTTCTGCTTGATGCACATCCACCAAGTGAGTGGCACGCTTCAAATGGTGCAGTTCTTTGGCGCAGCGTTGCTTGGCGAAGAGATGGAACATTTTTGTAATGCCATCGTAGACGGTACGATCCCGCCTGATGAAGACAACTTGTCTTTACTGATGCAGGGTATCTTGCAGCTGCCCAATTACTTGGAACGTGTCAAGGTTGCCAAAAAAGATTTGCCAACCGTGTTGCTGCCCCTGATCAATCAGTTTAGAAAAGTACGAGGCGCCGCCGATCTTTCCGAGGTGGTGTTCTTTAGACCTGATTTCCGCAACCTATTCGCCGATTTACGTGACGTCGATTATCGGCGCTTTGATGATCCGCGTTTTATCGAATTGGTTCGCAAACTCCGCCAGATGTACCAGTTCTCTTTGATCGGGCTGTTACGAGGCGAAGACCTAGAAAAGAATTGGAGCCACACACTTAAGGTTATCGATAAACTGGCCGATGTCACCAAGGGCACACCTGCGGGTCAACTCTGGTTCCTGTGCGCGGCTTTGGTGGAAGGGCTTTCTACCGGCAGTATTGCATTTAATATCCACGCCAAGAAACTCCTGAAATCACTTGAGAAAGTGTTGCGGCAACTCAGTGAAGGCAAGTCAGCCAAGCTTCACGATCGACCAGATTATGAGTTACTGCGTCACAGTTTGTTCCTAGTATCTGAATCACAAGGCGTGTCGCCTCGCATTCAAAAAGTGCGTGACGTGATGGGCTTGGCAACACCAGACAATGCAGCCGGTGTGGATTCCGTTGGAACGCCTGATAAGGAGACCATGACATCGGTGGTTGAGGCGTTACTAGAAGAATTGGTCAAAGTAAAAGACAGCTTGGACATATTGGTACGGGGTAAAGTACACGACATCAACAGCTTGGCAGCGTTGGTGCCGAACATCAAATATATCGCAGACACCATGGCGATGGTTGGCCTCAAAGTGCCACAGCGCATGTTGCTTGAACAAATCGACGTATTGAATACGGTTGTTGCGTCAGATGAAGCACCTGATGACGCGACCTTGATGAATGTGGCCGGCGCCATTCTATATGTTGAAGCCTCGTTGGTCAGTTCATTAACCCGTAAAGGGATCTATGGTTTAGACGACAGTGCCTCTCCGCGATTAGAAGGCGCCTTTGAAGCCGTTATCCATGAAGCGCGCAACGGTCTAGAACAAAGCAAAGATTCGATTACCGAATTCATCAGCGGTCAGTTTGATCAGAAATTCCTGAAAGCTGTTCCGGGTACGCTCACCACCATTTCTGGTGGTTTGCACATGATCCAATTGGAAAAAGCGTCACAGATCCTGTTGGCCTGCGTACGCTACGTGAATGACAAGCTGATATCAGAACAGCATAAGCCTGATTGGGAAGAACTCGACGTACTGGCCGATGCGCTGATGGGGGTTGAATACTACCTCGAGCGCATCACCCAAGACGGAGAGCACACCAACGAAAAATGGTTGCAACAAGCCCAAAACAGTACTGAAAAACTCGGTTATCGTCTATCCGATAACTGGGAAAAACGCCAAGCCGCCGAAGCCCGTCAAGCGGCGCTAGAAACTGAAGTGCCGCCGGCTGCCGAAGCTGTGCCCGTTGATGTCGACGCTGTGCCCGTTGATTCCACAGAAACAGAAGCCAGCGACAACGACCTGTCTGTAGTCGCACCTGCTAACCTCGACACGGTTGAAGACGACGCGGTTGACCAGGATACCGTTGAACTCGACACGGTTGAAGACGACGCGGTTGAACTTGATACCGTTGAACTCGACGTGGTTGAAGACGACGCGGTTGACCAGGATACCGTTGAACTCGACACGGTTGATCGTGATACAGCGGATGACGTCCCTGTTGCCGAATATGACGCCGAAACATCAGAAGTTGCGGTCACTGAAGACGACGTGGCCGACGCTGCACCTGCTGACCTCGATACCGTTGAACTCGATACCGTTGAACTCGATACCGTTGACGGCGACTCAGTTAACCAGGATACCGTTGAACTCGACACAGTTGATTTTGATACAGCCGATGACGCCTCTGTTGCCGAATCTGACGCCGAAACATCAGAAGTTGCGGTCACTGAAGACGACGTGGCCGACGATGCACCTGCTGACCTCGATACCGTTGAACTCGACACGGTTGATCTTGATACAGTTGATGACGCCCCTGTTGCAGAATCTGATGCGGAGGTCATCGAACCATCGCTTGCAGATGAAGCGGCTACCCTAGAAACAGAAGACCTCGATGCTGTTGAACTCGATACCGTTGCTGCGGACGATAATGATGACCTCATTGACGATGAAATAATTGAAATCTTTTTGGAAGAAGCGGCTGAAGTGCTCGAAACAATCGCCGAATATCTGCCAAAATTTGTACGTAACGAAAATGACGACGATGCCCTCGCCGAAGTACGCCGTGCTTTCCACACCTTGAAAGGCAGTGGCCGCATGGTGGGAGCCTCTGTATCGGCAGAATTGGCATGGTCAATTGAAAACATGCTGAATCGATTACTCGACGGGACGGTTAATCGTAGTCATGACATGATGTCTGTTATCGATCAAGTCGTCGCGTTATTGCCCGATTTGATTGAAGATTTCCGCACATCACAGTCTCCAGACCGCCCAGAAGTGGCGCATCTAACCCATATGGCAGAAATGATTGCCAAGGGAACCTGGGAAGGTGAATCAGTAGAAGTAGCGTCTTTGGTTGTCACGTCCGACGCGCCTGAGATCGATGATGACGCGGCGATTACGCTCGACGACAACGATGCGATAGACAGCGAAGATGCCGATCTCGCCACGCTAGATTGGGCCACTGAATCATCTGAAACAGTGGAGTCTGAGACCGATGATGACGGGGCGATTACCCTCGACGACAATGATGCGGTTGACGACGAATATGCCGATCTTGATGCCTTGGCGCTGATGGACGGGCAACTGCCGTCTGATACTGATGACGATGCCATCGAAATCGATGAAACCCTTGATGACGACACCGATCTTGCCGAGCTTGAAGCCCTAGGTGCCAGCAGTGGTACGGTTGCTATTGAGCAGGACCAGGATGATGGCGATGACTGGAGCGCAGCACTGAGTCAGCGTTTATTGGGTAATGATGACGAGATCAGTGTAGCGGATATAGCCACAGATTCCGGTGATGCAGACGACAGTGGTGACCTCGAGTCGTTGGTACCCCTGCTTTCTGAGGAAGACAGCATCTCGTTTGACGCAGACGCTGGCTCAGAAATAGCAGATGCTACCTTCGCTGATGATGCATCTGATGCAGACGACGCGCTACCAGTTGCAGTGATCGACGATACCGAATCCGACGACGCAGACGACGCGCTACCAGTTGCAGTGATCGAAGATACTGAATCCGAGGATGTAGAATCCGATGACGACGACAGTGGTGATCTCGATGCGTCATTAATTGCCATCTTTAAGGGCGAGCTAGAGATTCATCTGAGGCAGGTTGAAAGTAACCTCAGTGAAGATTTTTCAGTTAAAAAGGACATCAAAATCCGCGGGTCATTGCAGCGGACACTGAATACCATACAGGGCTCTGCCCAAGCCGCTAGCTTTACCGAAATTGCCCAGGTCTCATTGGCAGCCGAATTGTTGGTGAAAGATTGCATCGCACGTAACGTCTGTATGGACGAAAGCATTGCGGACAGTTTGCGCGGCATGGTGACCTACATTAGATCGGCATTGGATGCTTCGGCCAGTGAAGAATTGAGCCGTGAATGTCAGAATTGCCTTGCTGGGCTATATATCGTGCACCAGCACAAGCTCAGTGAATTTGAAATAGTTGAAGATGACGACGAACACGACGTGATGAGTCTGTTTATGTCGGCCAATATGGACGTCATCCTTGATGCTGAACACATGGTCAGCCATTGGAATACCAATGGCCATTCAACCGAAGATATCTCGGTATTAACCCGCGGTTTACATGAACTGGCGGTATCCGCTGACCGTATTCGCTTGCGCCCTATTTCGCAGCTCAGCGATGCACTGATTGAGTATTATCACAATCTAGGTGCCTATGAATCTCCAGTCGATAACAGTTGTTATGCGATTGCCCTAGAAGCACAAGAGCAGTTAATCAACATGATTGACCGTTTGGCTGCTGGCCAGAGCCTCAAATTTTCAACCCAGGTTGAAACTGAATTAGCTGAAAAGCAGGCATGGTTAATTGAGCAAGAAAATCTGGCTACCGCTGAAAAAGAAGCACAGCATGCTCAGGAAGCCATTGCAGCACTGGACAATACAGACCAGGCTGGCGAACGCGAGTGGGTAGACATTGATACCGACCCAGATTTGTTAGAAATATTCTTAGATGAAGCACAGGATATTTTAGAAACCATTTTGATGGACTACCAGCAATGGAAGTCTGACCCATCCTCTCATAAAGTCATCGGTGGATTGCAGCGTAGCTTGCATACCATGAAAGGTGGCGCGCGGATGGCCAATATTGCCCCAATCGGCAATTTGTCGCACGAATTAGAAACCCTGTATGAAGGCTTATACGAAGGCCGCTTTCATGCCAATGCCGAAATGTTTGCCATGGTGGAGCAGTGCCATGACACCTTAGGTGACATGATAGACGACGTGATCCATGAAGGTCGTTGTCGTTCAGCAGCGCATCAAGTTTCCTTGATAACTGCCTATGCGCACCGATTGTGGGCAAACGAGCAGACTGACGATGAGCATACAGAAGGGCTTGACGATCTACAGCGTATTTTGGGCAGTGACGATGGTGAAGAAAGTCATGACGGTGAAGTAAGTGACGACGGTGACGATCATTTTGCTGCGGCATTGCTAGAGGACGCAGATGTCACTGATGTACCTGATGTCGAACAAAACCTGACAGAAACCTCAGAAGACGCGGTTGTCGTTGAAGCGGCAACACCTGAACCTGAGCCTGAGACGCCTGCAGTGCCAGCGGATGACTCCCCGCTGGCGGATTTGGCCGTCGATTTGTCTACGGATATTGATCCCGATATTCTCGAAATCTTCTTGGATGAAGCCAACGAGTTGTTACACGATCTCGACAGTTTGATTCATGCATGGCAAGACAGTCCCGTTAACGATGAAGTGGGTGATAACCTCAAGCGCGTATTGCACACACTCAAAGGTGGTGCGCGGTTAGCGAAGCTCACCACGCTGGGCGACAAGAGCCATGAATTTGAAACCTATGTGATTCATTATCTGCGTGATCATGCGAGACCTGACGCCAATTTCTTCAAAGAAATAATCCGTCTCAACGATGAGTTGGTGATGGGTTTAGAACGACTCGAAAAAGGGTTGGCAGAAAAAGCTGACGCACCGGCGCAGGTAGAACCTGAAGTAGTTGCTCCGGTAGAACCTGAAGCACAAGCGGTTGTCCCAGTGATGCCCCAAGTGGCCGATACACAAGAGGCAACGAGCAATGAGGTAAACCGAGCGGCTGCCAACAAGTCTGCACGAAAGGCCCGTCAACGTGCACGTGGCAATCAGCCTCAAGAGACCGTTAAGGTCAATGCGAGCCTACTTGAAAACCTTGTGAACCTTGCAGGCGAGACCTCGATTACCCGTTCTCGATTGGAACAGGAAGTCAGTGACTTTGGCTATACCCTAGTGGATATGGAAGCCACCATTGACCGCTTACGCGATCAGGTGCGCCGACTGGATATTGAAACAGAAGAACAAATGACCTTCCGCCAAGAGCGTGCGGAAGAATCTAACTACGTCGATTTTGACCCGTTAGAAATGGACCGTTATTCGTCCATGCAGCAGTTGTCACGCTCCTTGATGGAAGCGGCATCGGATCTGTATGACTTCAAAGGCAGCTTGGCTGACAAAGCCAGAGACGCCGAAACGATCCTGCTGCAACAAGCGCGTATTAACACCCAATTGCATGAAGGCCTGATGCAAACCCGCATGGTGCCTTTCAACCGATTGGTGCCACGTTTGCGCCGGATTGTGCGTCAGATTTCGGACGAGACACATAAAAACGTTGACCTGATTATCCACCATGCCGACGGTGAGCTAGACCGTACTGTACTAGAGCACATGGTATCGCCCTTAGAGCACATCCTAAGAAACGCGGTTGACCATGGTATCGAGATGCCAAGTGACCGAACCGCAAAAGGCAAAAATGCCAAGGGTCGGATCGACCTGACGCTATCGCGTGAATCGGGTGAGGCCATTATTACCATTGCCGATGACGGTGCTGGCATTAACATCGACAAGGTACGTAAAAAAGCCATTGAAAAAGGGCTGATTCATAAGAACCAAGAGATCAGCGACCAAGACGTGTTGCAGTTTATTCTGTCTTCAGGTTTTACCACAGCCGAACGGGTCACTCAGATCTCGGGCCGTGGTGTGGGCATGGACGTAGTGCACTCCGAAGTGCGCGCCCTAGGCGGTACGATCAGTATCGATACCGAATCGGGTTCAGGCACTAACTTTGTGATCCGACTACCGGTTAACGTATCGGTCAGCCGTGCCTTGATGGTCAATCTAGGTGACGATCTGTACGCCATTCCGCTGGATTCAATTGAAGGTATTGTGCGCGTTCAGTCACAGGATGTGGCCGTTTACCTTCACGAAAATGCACCTGCTTACGCTTATGCTGGCACCGATTATCGTGTGCAGTATTTGGGTGAACTATTGGGAGCCGATCGTGCAGCGGGCTTCCAAGCCGATGGGCAAGCAATACCCTTGATTTTGGCCAAGCAGTCTAAGGGCAAAGAATCGATTGCGTTCTATGTTGACAATCTATTGGGCTCAAAAGAAATCGTGGTGAAACCTCTGGGCCCGCAGTTTACCGGTGTCCGCTCGTTGTCAGGTGCGACCATTTTGGGTGACGGTAGCGTGGTGGTTATTCTAGACCTTATTTCAATGCTGCGTTTGGATATGACCATTGGTCAGAAATCTGCTGCCGATCTGAAAGCGATTAGCAAGAAAGAGAAACGCTTGAAAAAGGTGTTGATCGTCGATGACTCAGTAACCGTGCGTAAAGTGACCACGCGCTTGTTAGAGCGCAATGGCATGGAGCCCAAAACTGCCAAAGATGGTGCCGATGCCATTTTGATCTTACAAGAATATACCCCAGATTTGATTTTGCTTGATATCGAAATGCCACGCATGGATGGCTTTGAAGTGGCACAACGGGTTCGGCACGATCCTAATTTGAAAGACATACCCATTATTATGATTACCTCGCGTACCGGTGATAAACACCGCGAGCGCGCGTTCAGCATTGGGGTAAATGCCTACATGGGTAAACCGTTCCAAGAAGGGCCATTGCTAGCGAAAATCAAAGCATTAATTGACGAAGACAAGGCAGAATAATCATGGATCAGATTGTTCGTGTCGGCATCATTTCTGATTCGCTGCTGCAACAGCATTTGTTGCAGGCGGTGATCATTGAGGCCGGCTATGACGTTGCCATCAACATACATCCTGACAAAGTGAGTGCCGCTTTACTCCAGAGTGAAACCATCAGCATGTGGGTGGCCGACATTATGGATGATGACTGTAGCGACAACTTTCTGCAGGACTACATGGATTTTACTGTGGCACCGCTGTTCTTTGGCGAAGGCACCTCACCTGACCGCCAGTCTGACGCCTTTGTGGGTTGGCGCCGTCGGTTGGTGAATAAGCTCACGGAAATGACGCCACCGCAGCAAGCCAAACGCGCAGCACCGGTGGTGAATTTTGAAGAAATGTTTGGCGTAACCGCCGCCAGACAGGTCATCGCGCTACCGACCAATCTCCAGAACAGACTGAGCACGGTAGTCGATGAGGTATGGATAGTAGCTGCTTCATTGGGTGGTCCAGAGCCGGTAAAAGCCTTTTTTGATTGCTTACCAGAAGGCACGCCCGCTGCATTTTTGTATGCCCAGCACATTGATGCGGGTTGTTTTGACAGCCTGGTCAAGTCTATTGGACGCCACACGGCATTGCCGATGACGGAAGCAACGCAAGGTGACCAGTTAGAAAATGGTAAGATATTGGTCATCCCTGTAGACCATGAGTTGACCTTCAATCCTCAGCACCGTGTCCACATCAAAAACAACGGTTGGTCGGGACCCTATGGTCCCAGTATTGACCACTTGGTGCAAAATGCGGTTGAACGTTATGGCAAGAAGACCAATCTGATATTGTTTAGCGGTATGGGTAGTGATGGCACCATTGGCGCGACGCTATTAAAACAGGTGGGTGGTCAGGTGTGGAGCCAAACGACCGACAGTGCGATCCAGCCGTCAATGCCCGATTCCGCACACGATGCCGGTTGTGTGACCTACCGGGATACGCCAGAAGGTCTGGCAAAACATTTATTGCAACATCTGAGTAGCTCCGCTCAATTCAGTGTTGCCGCCACTGCGATGGGTTCTTAGCATGACACAGCAAGTAAAGAGTTCTAACCCTACGATTCCTTGTTTCATTCTGCCGATGCAGGATATGCAGTTGATATTGCCCAATGAGGCGGTAGCTGAAGTGGTCGGGTGGACGCCTCCTACGCCGGTGGAAGCCGTGCCCGACTGGTTTCTAGGTGAAGTCGAATGGCGTGGTGAAACCGTGCCGGTGATTTCCTACGAGCGGCTAAATGAAAGTCCGAGTGATGGGCGGTCAGAAAAGGCGCGTATCGTGGTGCTGAACGGCAGTGGCCAGTTTGATGACATGGACTTTTTTGCCATGGTTATTCAAAGTATCCCCCACATGCTGCGAGTCGATATAGAGAACATGACTGAAGTGCAGGACGTCGAATCAGTGCCATCGGTGCAGATGGTCGTCAACAGCCCAGTAGGAACCGGAATCATTCCGAACATGGTACATCTTGAAAAATGCGTTCACGACATATACAGACCTAGCTAATAACGCCATCGGGCTGGGGTATCAACTCCAGCCGTTGTTCTGATCCCGCGGTGCATAATCAAACACATCAGCCAGCATGTGCGTTTCCCGTAACCCATGCGCAATCAATCCATCTAGCGTGGCATAGACCATGGCAGGTGACCCACAGGTGATTGCCTGGCAAGCTTCTAAATTGTCAAAATCTTCCAAAATGGCATTGACCATTAACCCCTGCTTTTCCTGCCAGTCATTGTGTTCCGAAATAATGGCGCTGAAGTGAAAGTTGGGGTCAGCGCGATGCCAGGTTTCCGGCAAATCAGCCATATACAATCCAGAGACTGTTCGTGCGCTCCAATACAGATGCACGGGTCGCTCTAGGGTCTTGTGCATAATACTTTCAGCAATGGCTTTTATTTGACTGAATCCAGTACCGGCAGCGATCAGCAGCAAAGGTCCATTTTCCTGTGGCAGGTCCGATAGGGTGCAGTTGCCCAAGGGCAGTGTTACCGCAACCTCATCATGATTTTCAAGCCAATCAACAATGCGAACTGACCTGGAATCGACCCCGGTCAGTTG
>Ga0070744_10000345_pt1 | contig 13302 bp, 25 predicted proteins | sample ColrivemetaGS535_FD_74188 | JGI IMG/M metagenome (GOLD analysis project Ga0070744, IMG submission 74188) | Estuarine microbial communities from the Columbia River estuary, USA - metaG S.535 | ecosystem: Environmental > Aquatic > Marine > Intertidal zone > Estuary | place: USA: Columbia River...
TTGATACGCTAAACCCAGAACAATACAAACTGTATTTGGATTTGATGGAAGAAGAATGGAAAGAGCTTAAAGCGGCTCTATTAATGGAAGATCGTGTAGAGCAGTTAGACGCATTGTTAGATTTTATTGTTGTTACTGTTGGTGCTATTCATAGCGGTGGCTTTGATGGAGAGGGCGGCTGGAAAGAGGTTATGCGTACCAATCTTGCCAAAATTGACAAAGAAACGGGCAAGGTTCGCAAGCGTGAAGATGGTAAGGTGTTGAAACCAGTAGGCTGGGTTCCTCCAGATTTAACATCATTTGTTAAAAAGTAATTGACAACTGCTCCTGTTTTGTGTATAATTAATACATTAAACAGGAGTTCTTACTTATGCGCGAATACATTAACATCGTAGAAGGCATCACCGATGCTTGGTTTAAAGACGGATCATTTGAAGCCTTTAAAATCCCCGATAAACGTGAACCCTTTACAGTAGCCACAGACGATGGTGTAATTAACACACTTGAGAACCCTGTGCCTTATAAAAAGGGCGATTATATTATGACTGGTCCAGATGATGAGCAATATCCTATCAGTCCAGAAACATTTAATAAACTTAAAAGTGACAACGGTGACGGAACTGCTAGTCCAAAGAAGATTGTAAAACTTTGTAAAATGGCTGATCATAACGGTGAAGTTACCCTACAGTACAACGGAGCCAAGTTGGCTTATAACAAGGACGTAGACATTATTGTCCGTCATGATGAAAATGACTACGGTGTAGTTAAAAAAGATATCTTTGCAAAAACCTACGAGAAAATATAATGGCACAACACTCACAATACTGGAGTTGCACACCTTTTGCTGATTGGCTTCGCGGCAAGCCCAAACTTAAATTGGGCACTAGCGAAGAATGGAATAACTGGGAAGATGAGGCTAAACGCTATCATCCTGTTCGCTACTGGCTGGCGGAAGAATTTCTTGACAACTTACAAGATTTTGTAACATGGCCAGTAAGGAAAATTTATGACATCAAATATTATATCAACAACCGATTTGTTTCTCGTACTCATGGTCTTACCGCTCATCCCCGGGATATTAAACCTGGCCAGTGGCAGGACGTGGGGAACCGCTTTTTGCCTTGCTTATTCAATGAGCTTGTTGATTTTGTTGAGATAGAACAAGCATGGAGTCACATTGCCTGGGATGACGAAGCACGTAAGAAATACAATCCTCCATTTTGGGCCAGTGGTTGGTTTCGCTGGCGTACATGGCGTAGTCCTCAGGCAGGACTTGATCACCTAAACTGGGCCAGTGAACTACGCATGACCGAAGACTGGGGTGTACACAGTGGAGACAAAGGTTACGGTGAACTTACTCAACAGGCTAAAAATGCCCGTGAAGTAAAAGAGCTGTACCTATGGTGGACTGAAACTTATCGTAATCGTCGTGATCCGTACGAGGCCAGTGGATGGACGGCTTACTGTGAAGCAAGTCGTGTGGCCAATGGTGGTAAGATGAGTTTTGGCGCAGACAAAAGCCCCGAACTTAAAAAGCAGAGCGATAAGGCTCACAAACTTCTGCAAAGAATAGAAGCAGACTATGAAAAAGAAGATGAAGCAATGTTAATTCGTCTTATTAAAATTCGCAACTCACTATGGACTTAAAATGAACGTATATCTAATTAAACCTCTTGAAAAGAAAAGCATCGAATGGCGTGTAGAAATGTTCCGCGAAAATGCGGATGGTTCTATTAGTTGGTTTAACATGACAGAAACCTATCGTTGGGGACAGGGCTTTGTTGAAGAAGACTTAGATTGTAATCTTCCCTACGAAAGTGACACAGTGGCCTATGCTAAAACTGACTGCGGTTGGGGTTCGGAGTTTGAAGACAGCGTCAACATTGAATGGGAATTCAGCGAAGACTTAGACGAAGAAGAACAAGAACATATCAAGAACTGTTACTACAACGGTGATCCCGATGACGAAAATGTTCCAGACATCGGTGGCGCGGCTTGGTTGTTTGACGGCACACACGATTGGCAAATTGAAGATGACTACGTTATGATCTACGGTCCATATCAAGTTAGCCTATGCGACGAAGACGGAACCGTTATTGAAGAAAATGTTAAATTAAGACCTAGACCAGATCCTAACACCAGCTGGCCTTTTAGTACAGAGTTTCCGAAAGAGTAATATGACAGAAAAGAATTTTGAAGATTTAACGCCAGAAGAAATGTCTAAACTTAGAGTCGAGTTTGCTCCTGGCTGTTTTGATCACTTTGAAGGCACCCAAGAAGAATTAGACGAGTTGATTGCCGAAATTAATCGTATGATTCATAGCGGAGAACTCTTCGAACAAGGTGTAGACATTGACGAATTAGACGAAGAAGAACTTGCCGAACTAGATCATATGATGGAAAAAACACAGACTCCTCGAATTATTCAATGACCAAAATATCAACCAGCCCCGATCGGCACACTTTTCAAAAAGAAGGGTACATTAAGCGTTGCGAAGAAGACGGTAAGTTACCTAATCCCGACTATATTGAAATGTATAAATCTTGGCGAGAACAAGACGCAGCCAATCTAGAAGATCCTAATTGGCAGAAAGACAACATGGAGTATGATCTACGTAGCACTTCGTGGATCTGCGACAAAGTCAAGGCCAGTGAAGACTATGCCCAAAATCTCTATGCCGCAATGTGTAACAATGACTTTCAAAAGTTAGATGTTATGCCTATTCTCAAAGATCAGCGTTGGAGTGCCAGTTGGCGATCAGCCGGAGGTATCGTTGCTGACATGCGTGAACAAGGTGACTACATTGATTGGTACTGTAGCGGCATTATGAATGACAAGGTTGATCCAGGTGGTTATGTTCCAGAAATGACAGTAACTGACGAGATCCGAGAAGACCTTAAGCAATTAGGTTGGATAGTTGTTGATCAAAACAATGAGTTTTAAATGACTAAACCTGTAGTGTTATCAGAAAAAGTCTGGGCCGATATATACAATCAAATTGCCAAGGAGTATCCTCCTAGCGTGTTGTTAATTCGCGACAAGATGAGATCAGTGTTAGGGTTTACAGCACGTAGACACGAAGAGTGGATTAATCAAGAAGTAGACGTTAAAGATATAAGATACCGTACCAAATATTGTATACATCTTATACATTTGGATTTCTACAATGAGCCAAAACGGACAATGTTTTTACTCAAATATTCGGATATAATTGGTAAAACCTCTCTTGACATATAGTAAAAAACCCTGTATAATAACTACATACACTAGCAAACAAGGAGTGCTTTATGGCAACAGTAGCAGGCATTAAGATTAAACCCAAAGTTAAAAAAGAAAAAGTCACCAGCGTGAGCATCCGTGAGAACGCTAAACGCGACTACAGTCCAAAGTGGGATGGCGCAGAAGCTTGGGATGGCGAGACCTTTAATCGCCACTTCCGTCGTGCTATGGATTTCTATCGTATGGAAAGTTCCGGCAAAGAGCTCAAAGTTAAAGTTATTAACTGGATGGGTGGTGCCGGCTACGACAAAGCTACTATCAAAGCATTTAAAGATACCAAAGATGGTCGCTGTGGTTTGACCATGGGTGCTGTGGCGGCCTGCTTGCTCAAAAGCATGCCAGAGGTTCACGCAGAGTTTAACAACGGTCGCAGTACCGCAGAATGGCTTAAGAAAGAGATTTTGAAAGTTATTGAACAAGGCGCCGACGACGAAGTCGAATCCGATGAACCCGTTAAGACAGTTAAGTCGGCTGTGGTATATGTTCCTACTATTCAAGATCGATTGCGTGAAGCCGCAGGTGGTATGAGTGAGGAAATTGATGCCGCTATTGATGATTGGATTACAGATCCAGAAGCGTTTAATCCCAAAGACATTAAAGTTGTTAACCTGTTAAAAGGCAAGGGTGCCAAGGCCGCTCACTCACGTATTATTAAAAGCTACTTTCAACGTGGCTATGACGAGTTGTTGGAGTTGTCTAGTGGACAGGCAGATGATCAGTTGAAAGAAGGTTACAAGCATAACAGCCGTAAGAATGTTAACAAGCTCATTGAGTTCTATGCTAACATCATGGCTGCCTGTGAGCAGATTGCCGCAGAACAGAAAGTTCTTAAGAAGCCACGTGCCGCTAAAGTCAAGCCCGCAGAAGAGATTGTTAAGAAACTGAAGTTTATGTTAAGTGATACCAAGCTAGGTATTACCAGTGCCCCTCCTGCTACTATTATTGGAGCAAGTGGTGTGGTAGTGTTTAACGCAAAGACACGTAAGATTGGTTATTACATTGCCAAGTCTAGTACAGGTCTTAGTGTTAAGAATTCTAGTATTACAGAGTTTACCGATAAGAGTACACAGAAAACTTTGCGTAAACCACCGGAGCAGATCAAAGAGTTCAAAGAGCAGAATACACAGAAGCGTTTTGAAACTTGGTTTGTTAAAAATGTTAAAACTACAGAGACACAGCTCAACGGACGTTTTAACGAAGATACAGTTATTTTGAAAGTCTACAAATGAACGATAAACTTAGACAATTTGAAAAAGAAAGTAAACTTGAGATCTACGGACTTGGGGCCAAAAGAGTGCCTTGGGAAGCCGCATTAGAAAAATATGCCGAGTTAGTTGTTGAAGAATGTTGTCAACAATTATTAAAAGAAGACATTAGACACAGCGGGTACGGGTATAATCAATATGGATTACACGACAAGTTACGTGAACATTTTGGAGTTAAAAAATGATTACATTAAAAGAATGGATGGAAGTTGCCAACTATCGTATCACAGAAGGTGGTGACTATTTTGCCTACGGTGGAGCCTATGCTCTAACATCGTGGAGCGGTGATCAAGATGGTTACAGCATTGAAATCATCTTTAGTCCACGCACACAAGAAGTCTACGAAGTACAGGCCTGTGACTATAAGCACAACCGTGCTTATCGTTTGGTACACGGTGATTACCGAGATGAAAAGTTAAATGAAGAAGCGTGGGACGATGTTAACTGGATAGACTTAGAAAGTGACGATGACTGGCTTCAAAAGGCCTTGGCTATTGTTGCCGGAGAAGACTACGACACCCGTGTTACTATCCCATTAGACTTACCTGAAGCCGAACTCATGGTATTGTTTAAACAGGCACATGCCGAAGACATGACTTTTAATGACTTTGTTGAAAAGGTTCTACGTGAAGCATTAGCAGATTCTGGGTTTATTGAACGTCTTAAGGAACAACATGACGTTGCCTGACGAAAGGTATCGTGCGGTAATTCAGACACGCAGATTCTTATTTGATCTGTGTAATCCACAACATACTCCAAAAGTTCCAAAACTTGTTCGAGAAACCGCCCGGGCGATGTTACGACACTATCCTAGCGATGTAGAAATGCTTATGGCATCGAGGAGGGCACCTGAAGTATTTCAAGAAAAAATGGAACCTCTGTATCGGATGGTTAAACAATACGAACAGGATAAAGATCAAAAATGATGAACGCCTATATGTGTTATTTTGACAGTGATGGATTCGAGTGGATCTTTAGTGTCACTGATTACGAAAAGAAAAAAGTCATGGCTTACTTAAAAGGTGAGAAGAAGGTTGACTTTCCTATACCAAGGTATGCTATAATAAGAGCACACGCTAACCCGCAACGATTCCCTGAGATATGGGCATTCGAAAGCGAGATAGAACTCGCTGAACTTGAGAGTATAGCACAAGAAAGTCCGCAGGTATTAGTAGACGCTATTCGCAGTTGTGGGCAGAGTATTTTTAAAACACCAAAAACAGACGCAGTAATTGTATGAAAATTGGACTTAGTTATAGTCGATGTGTTAGAGACATTGTGGACGGCAAGGTAGGCATCGATGATGTGCTTGTAATAGTTGCCCGCACCGACTTTGATCCCTACGACGATGAACAGTGGGCGGGTATATGGCAAGGATATCACCAACGCGGTGGCTGGAGCAATCCCGAGTGGTCTAGCTACACCGACGAGGACGAAATCAAGTTTCGTAGTGTAAGCATTGTACTATGGGATGAGGGCAAACTTCATCAACCCCGTAAGTTTGGCGCAAATCCTCACCGCTTGCCCTATTACTGGCTTGAAACAAGTTTACCAGCAGAAGAACTAGAAAGTAGGCCTGCTGTAAAGAAAGCCTGGGAACAATTCCAAATTGTTGCCGGATTAAGTAAATCTACAAAAATTTTAAAGGATGAATTTTAATATGTTAGTACCAATGGTGGTTGAAAAGACCGGACAAGGCGAACGTGCCTTTGATATTTTTAGTCGTTTGCTCAATGAACGCATTGTGTTCTTAAACGGCGGAGTTGATGATGTTAGTAGTAACTTAATTGTTGCCCAGATCCTACATCTTGAAAGCCAAGATAGTGAAAAGGATATTCACTTCTATATCAATAGTCCAGGTGGTGTTATTACCTCAGGCATGGCTATCTATGACGTCATGCAGTTTATCAAACCAGATGTCTGTACCTATGTCATGGGACAGGCCTGTTCTATGGGCAGTTTTTTGGCACAGGCAGGCACTCCGGGCAAACGATTTATGTTGCCACATGCTCGTCATATGATTCATCAACCTAGCGGTGGTGCTCGTGGTATGCAAAGTGATATTGCTATTCAGTATCAAGAGATTACCAAGATGAAAGATATGTTAACTAAACTATACGTCAAACATAACACCGCAGGCAAGACCTACGCTGAGTTCGAACGTGATATGGACCGTGACACATTTATGTCAGCCGAAGAGGCGTTGGCCTATGGACTCTGTGACAAAATTGTCGAGCATCGTGGATAATGCTATAAATACTATTCTCAGCGGTCTTTCACGTACATTCAACCCGCTTTATAAATTCTGCATGTCGTCAAACTTGCTACCTTACAAAGGAGACTAGAGATGGCAAATCTTCAACCCGTATTTTATAAGTACACATCAACAAAAGAATATCACGACGCATTTCCTTGCGCTTATCGTCAATGGCGAGCTGATAGTCACTGTAACTTAATTCATGGTTACAGTTTTTCAATGAAGTTCTTTTTCGGAACCAACGATCTAGACGTTCGTAACTGGGCGGCAGACTACGGTGGTCTAAAAGAACTTAAAAAGACATTAGAGGATCAATTTGATCATACTCTGATTGTAGCCGCAGATGATCCAGAGATGGAAACATATAATCTGTTGGTAGAAAAGAAAATGGCTAAAGTGGTCGTATTACCCAAGTTAGGCTGCGAAGGTCTCAGTGATATGCTATATAAGTATGTCAACGGTGTTTACATTCCTGAGATGTGGGGTCCTGGAGAAGCAGAACGTCTATGGTGCTATCGTGTAGAAGTGCGCGAAACACAGAGCAACATGGCCTTCCGCGAAGGACATCGTGAATGGAATGAGGATTTATTTGCGTGAACAGCTTAGAACGTATCTGGGCAAGAGCAACAGGTCATTTGATGGGTAATACCGACAATGACCGCCCAGACGTTCCTATTCTAACACTAAGAGAAGCAAAAATAGCGTTATTCTTAAAAACGTTTTGGGTAGTATTACACGTGGTAACCTGTTGTTTTATTATAGCAAACGTAATACATAATTGGTAACATATGAAAAAGAAGATCAAAGAAATTGCGGAACAAGCCGGATTAAAACTAGACGACTTACCAGATGATGTCTATATTCCTTTAGAGGAGTTTGCCGAATTACTCATTAGAGACTGTGCTAAACAAGTTAATAATGTTTATAAGCAAGGTGGCGGCACATACGGCGAAACTATCTTAAAATACTATAACATACCCGTACATAAAAAATGATTGATAAAAATTGGTTAGAAAGAATTACAGTAGCATATAGGGTATATCCGTATCCTAGCAAAGAAGTTGAACGATTTATTAAATGGCTGTATGAACAATATGGCATTGTAGAACCCAATAAGGATAAAGAATGAAAAAAGTATTAGTAACCGGTGGTGCTGGCTTTCTAGGAAGTCATCTCTGCGAAAGATTAGTCAATGAAGGACATCATGTACTTTGTGTAGATAACTATTTTACTGGCAGTAAGAAAAATATCGAACACCTTTTAAGCAATACAAACTTTGAAATTATTCGTCAAGACATCTGTATCCCGTTATATGTAGAAGTAGATGAAATCTATAACCTTGCTTGTCCAGCAAGTCCATTTTATTACCAATGGGACCCAATTCAAACAATGAAGACCAGTGTTATCGGTTCTTACAACATGTTAGGATTGGCAAAACGCACAGGCGCTAAGATCCTACAGGCATCAACCAGTGAGTGCTACGGCGATCCTACAGTTCATCCACAACCAGAATCATATTGGGGTAATGTAAACCCAATTGGTATTCGCAGTTGTTATGATGAAGGCAAACGTGCCGCAGAAACACTGTTCATGGACTACTACCGCACACACAACGTAAAGGCTAAAATTGTCCGTATTTTCAACACATACGGACCAAGAATGGCGGAAAATGACGGCAGAGTTGTCAGTAATTTCATTGTTCAGGCACTAAAAGGTCAGAACATTACTATCTACGGTGACGGTATGCAGACTCGCAGTTTCTGCTATGTTGACGATTTATTGGATGCCATGCAGTCTATGATGAATCACACAGACGATAACTTTATCGGACCTGTAAACACTGGCAATCCAGGCGAGTTTACCATGTGGGAATTAGCACACAAGGTCATTGAACTAACTGGTAGCAAGAGTCAAATTCTACAAATGCCCTTGCCACAGGATGATCCTAAACAACGTAAACCAGATATTACCTTGGCAAAGAACATGCTTGGCTGGGAACCTAAGATCAATCTAGAACAAGGATTGATCAAGACCATTGACTATTTCCGTACAGTAGTATGACAGGCGTTGTCGCAGAGGAAGTAGGAGAGGTACATTCAAATATGTACGTTATCAATAATCCACTACCTAGACCAGTTATATCAGTGACTGCTCCTCCAGAAAACAACATCACATTTCAAACAGGTCAGGAAGAAATGCTACGAGTTGCCGAAGATGGGTTTTATGTTAGAGGTGTAAAAGTAGAAGCTGACGAAAAAGAAGCGGCCGCTGTCTACAAGGCTTTTAAAGCATTTTTAGTTCATCACGCACTTACAAGAAATAGTATATGAAAATTACTAGATTAAAGGGAGGTTCGTTAAGCTCAACCTGCTTACACGAATCCCCGGATATCTCATTTGTAAGAAAGTCTGTAAGCACAGTCAAGGATAGAGAATACGGTTTTGTACGTTGGTATTCTCAGCTGAAGAAACTACAACGTTACCAAACTTTATTTCCAGGTCTAGTTCCACGCATATTAAACGTGGGCTACGACGCTGATACTGCTTACTTTGATCTCGAATATCTCGCAGACTATCAAGATATTAAAACTATTCTGTCCTCAGATTGGGTAACACAAGCGGATATTAAAAACATAAACACAGCTCTTTGGTCAGCGTTTAACGTATTACACAGCAATGGATACACTGCCAATCCCGGTGCCGGAGCCCTGTATTACAAAGAAGAAGTTCTACAGAAACTTATTGACGCAAATACAGTCAACGAGTTTCGAGAATTCTATAATCTAGATAGCTATCTCTACAACGGGAAAAATGTACCTGGCATACAAAGACATTTAAATAGTCTAGAAGAGTTTTTTAGAAATTTAAATCTTTACAGCGAGGAATATACTCACGGTAACCCAACACTAGAGAATACCATGTATTCGCCTAGTGAGGACCGAATTGTGTTTATCGACCTCTATGAAGAAAGTATTGTTGATACTAAATTTCTAGATTACTCGCAGGTATTACAATGCTCGAGAAGTTTATACGGGTATGTAAATGATAGGCAAGTTATTGTAGAAGGCAATGCTGTATCACATAATTTAACAATTCCTAATTCATTTAAGGAATTTAATCAGTTATTTGAACAAGGAATCGATCCCGGAGATCGAGCAACTGTTGATATTTTTGAAGCAACACAGTTTATTCGTATGTTACCGTTTAAATGTTTTGCCGGGGATATTAACAAAGCAAAGTTTTTCTATGTACATGCCTGTTATCTTTTAGACAAGATATTAGGTTAATGACAGAACAAACAAAAGGTCAGACATGGACGGTAAATGCGGCACAACCTGTTTCATTTACAATATACTCTTGCGAGAATATTTTAGATCCTAATAACAAAGATCTTCTACGTTTTAATAATTCTAATAGACGCCTAGTTGTAATTGATAAAACTGTCAACGGGTTATATGGTCAGCAGGTCATTGATTACTTTAAAACAAACAAAATAGAACTTTGCCTATTTGAAATAGATGCCACAGAAGAAAATAAGAACTGGAATAACACAAATACTGTACTACAGTTCTTAGAAGATAATAATGTACTACGCAGGGAACCTATTATAGCAATTGGTGGTGGTGTACTTTTAGACATTGTGGGATTTTGTGCTGGTGTTTATAGACGCGGCATCCCTTATATCAAAGTTCCTACTACCTTATTGGGCATAGTGGATGCTAGTATAGGCACAAAGGTAGCTGTAAATCATTTCGACAGAAGAAATAGAATAGGTACATATTATCCACCTATTGCTTCACTGTTAGATAAAAAGTTTATTGCCACACAGGATGAACGCAACATTGTCAATGGCATTGCTGAGATTTTTAAAATGGCTGTTATCAAAGATGAACAGTTATTTTCTATTTTAGAAAATCACGCAAACGAACTAATTGAAACTAAATTTCAATCTGAACATGCTGATGCTGTTATTAACCTAGCAGTTACGGACATGGTTCAAGAACTAACTCCTAACTTATGGGAACGTAATTTAGAACGAGCAGTAGACTACGGACATAGTTTTAGTCCTATTATAGAAATGAAGAACTTGCCCAATCTATTCCACGGTGAGGCTGTGGTATTGGATTGTTTGTTTAGTGCTTGCCTTGCGTTGATTAGAAAACACATCACACAGAGCGAACTAGACAGAATATTTGAAACTGCTAGAAGTTTAAAACTACCCACATACCACAAAGATTTCGTCGATGTTAACACCCTTAAACTAGCGTTAAGTGATACTGTAAAACATCGAAATGGTAATCAATACTTGCCCGTTCCGTTAAGCATTGGCAACAATGCTATTTTAAATAACGTAACAGGTGAAGAGATTTACTCAACTATAACAATATTTCAAAATTATGAAAACAGCCGTAATAACAGGAACATCTAAAGGACTAGGTTTAGAAACCGCTAATCATTTACTCAACTCGGGTTGGTATGTATTAGGTATATCTAGAACAGAAAGTCCAATCACACATCCTAACTATCTACATAGATTTATTGATGTTAGAGACAGTAATGAGATTAATAGATTATTCAGCGGTTTAGAATGTAGTGTAGATCTATTGATCAACAACGCCGCTGTTTTTAAACAGTCTCTTTTGTCGGATATGAGCAACGATGACGTTGACGCCTTAATTGACATAGACCTTAAAGGTGCTATTACAGTAACCAAGGCCGCAATGAACAGAGTTACAGAAGGTGGTAGAATTATATTTGTCAATTCTGTGGCGGGATTACACCATTTAGAAAACCAATCTGTGTATTGTGCCGCCAAGCACGGATTAACAGCTTTTGCCAAAATTCTAGGCAAAGAACTACGTCCACGTAAAATCAAAGTTTCCAGCATTCATCCAGGCGGTATTAACACATCGCTCTGGGGTAACCATAACCCGTACCCGCCAGGTGACGTAGCACAGGCCATAGATCCAAAAGAGATTGTTAAATTAATTGACTATATTATTAACACTCCGGACAATGTTGATCTAAACAATGTAGAGATTTTTCCAACAGTTGAATGGCACAGTTGACAATACCAAAAAAAGAGTGTATAATAATGTTTTATAAGGACTTATTATGGAAAAGTTTTCAAATTGGTTTGGACGTAATCGCAAAACAATCGGTTACAGTATCGGTGGATTAAACATTGTATCTGGTCTAGGACATATGGCGGACGGACAGTTTTGGCCGGGCATTGTTTGGCTGATCCTGGGCATGTCTTTGGTCTTTGATGCCTACGAATTTAAATGAACACCGGCACTAGGTGGACTGTAACCGTTGAAGAAGATCCCGAAACAGGCGAACTTATTTTGCCTTTGCCGGAAGATATGTTACAATTGCAGGGATGGGTCGAAGGCGATACATTAACGTGGGTAGACAACAAGGACGGCTCTTGGAGCATCCAGAAAGTAAAAAATGACTAAGAAAATTGGCTTTGCTTGTAAGTGGATCGATCACGCAGGACAAGTTGATGGCATCAAACCCAAAGATGATGCTAAGAAGTATAACACTGGTGGTACCACCGTTGCTTGGTTAAATAGACAGAGCAGAGATGTAGCGGAGCAAAAGCTCTGGGATATCATGGAGCAAAATCTTGCTTCAACAAAACTTCTGGTAGAAAGAGTAGGACAACTTGAAGAAAATCTTAGGATGGTTCGTCTTAGCAGTGATTTGTTGCCTGTTTATACCGAACCCACTTGGAGTTATTTTTGGCGTAGGCCAGATGTTATGGATCGCTGTAGTCAAGGCTTTTCGGACATTGGCATCACTGCTAGGAATCTTGGTGTTAGGCTTAGTTTTCATCCTGGACAGTTTACTGTCTTGGCTAGTGAATCGGATGACATTGTAAATCGTAGTATTGAGGAGTTTGAATATCATGTTGACATGGCACGTTGGATGGGTTATGGACAAACCTTTCAGGACCTTAAAATCAATGTACACATATCGGGTCGACGAGGCCCCCAAGGTATCAAAGCAGTTATCCCAAGACTCAGCCCCGAAGCAAGAAACTGCCTTACCATCGAAAACGACGAAATATCGTGGGGTATCGATTCGAGCATAGAGTTAGTCGATCACTGTGCTCTAGTATTAGACATACACCATCATCACATACATACAGGAGAATATATTGAAGCAAATGACGACCGTACTAAAAGGATTATTGATAGCTGGCGCGGTGTCCGCCCTGTTATACATTACTCCGTCAGCCGTGAAGATCTACTTATCGGCCATTCCCGACACGAGCGCCCCTCTCTTATTTCGTTAATGGAGAGTGGACATAAAAAGGGAAAGCTCAGAGCACATTCTGATTTCTACTGGAATACAGCAGTCAACGAATGGGCTTTGAGCTTTCTAGATCAATTCGACATTATGTGCGAATCGAAGGGCAAAAATTTAGCCAGCTTTGCTTTACACAAAGAGGCTAAAGAATTAGGCCTTCTTTGATCTTGTTACAGAGCGAAC
>Ga0070744_10000348_pt1 | contig 13270 bp, 22 predicted proteins | sample ColrivemetaGS535_FD_74188 | JGI IMG/M metagenome (GOLD analysis project Ga0070744, IMG submission 74188) | Estuarine microbial communities from the Columbia River estuary, USA - metaG S.535 | ecosystem: Environmental > Aquatic > Marine > Intertidal zone > Estuary | place: USA: Columbia River...
CGTTTAAACAAATGACGAACCCACGCAGCTTTGAGTTGAAGAATTCTTTACCGAATATCAACTCATTCTTCGGTAATATATCATATGCGATTACAAATTACCTTATATGAATCAGTAACTTGTCAAGCAGCGGATCTAAAAGATCAGGCTGCTAAGGCTAAGTTTTGGTTGCCGTTTGAAATTGTTGGTCTGTTTTACCAGTTTTACCAAGCTGGGTACAAAGCTTAATCATCCACACCCCGTCGAAACCAGTGCGGGCCCGAACTACGTTAACCTTCGGTTGGTATAATTTTAGAATCGTCCGGTGAACCACCGCCAGAACCAGTACCTACAGTGGACGTATCTAATCCCACTTTTGCGGCCGGTGCAGCTGCAGCAACTTTTTTATTCTTAGCACGTACTACCACGAAAGCGACCACCACAACTGCTACTAATACGATAATTGTACTCATAATATTCTCCGTTAAACGATGGATGTTTACTTAATATAAATAGATGGGAACTAAAAGTCAAGACTCTTTTTGAATATCATGAATGGTTAATAATTCAAGTATTTTATAAGTGGCTTTTCCGTTGGGTAATGATACTATAACTTGTTCATTAACAGTCTTATTATATAGTGATTTTCCAATCGGAGAATTACTGGTTATTTCTGTGTAGGCCACTGAGATATTATCTGATATCTCGGCAAAGACTATTTTAAATACTTTTGTAGTTTCTTGTTCTACGTGATAGACGGTAATTATTGAACCCATTCCTACTTTATCTTTAGGAATAAGATTTATATTAATATTTTTATAAGCAGAAAGACGTTGTTGCAACTGTGATAATCGTATACCAGCAAATTGCTGCCTACCAACAATTTCAGTATATTCTGAGTTTTCACGTAAATCACCCATTTCCGCCGCGTCTTGCATTTCCTGTGGAATAGTGACAGATAATTCATATTTTAATCTATCAATTTCGTTTTCTAATTGTTTGCGTTCATTCATAGTATATTCTCTTGCAAAAGACAAAATAGAAATGAAGACCAAAGTCCCCATTTCTATTCTGATAAGTATCGTAAGTTTTTTTAAAACTTCAATTTACTTATGCCGTCCACTCCGTAATTGCCCGTCCCTTTGCTGCCGGTCGAGTAGAGCTCGTCATACCCGATGCTTCAAAGTTTGGTGCCCGAAGAACTGAGTTAATAAAACTCAATCTAGTACGGACCTGCTGGGGACGTACACCTTCACGATTAAGATACGTGTGTACATCATCTGCGGTTACCGTGCCTGAATTACGACGACGGACAAGGCTATAAAGCCATGTACGCATACGACTTACTGTGCGGTCATACTCTTCATCGGAGTATGTCTTAACGGTAAACCGTTCTGTGGGATTGTTACGTTTCATAAAACCTCTTGTGTTTTGTAAGGTACATATATTGAACGTAAATGCCTTACTCACTTACATTCAATTATAAATATACTACGCTACTACGTTGGTGTCAAGTAGTAGGTACGTACTTTGTTGCACTCGTATAATCAAACGTATTACTGTTATTAAACACATATACAGTCTGATTAATGCGCTGACTCAAGTTCTTAAACTGAATATTGGGATGTACACCGAACATATCAATATCGCCATACCAAATCTTTCCAAACTCACGGGTGGCAAGTGTCACATTGCGCATAACATTCTTACCGTCCAACATTCTTCCAGACTTACCAAACATTTCATTGGCAATAGTAACAACTGGCTGTACATCATCTTCGTTATAAAACATAACTACCTCACTCAATAGTGATTATTTATTATTCGTCTCTATGGCATCTACCTCTAGAGCGTAACACTTCCAGCAAAGACACATTTTCTCTGACAGGAATTCATCGCGTCGGATTCCACGGATACCACATCCCTCACACGTATGTGCCGAATCCCGTTCAATCTTGTACGTTACACAATCTAATACATACTGCACCTGTTTGTCAAGTGCCTCTAACTTAATTCGCAACATACCGTAATTACGATTAATACTTACTAATTTGATATCTGGCCAAAACGTGAATAACGTTTGTATACGTTCTTCAAACGTTATTTGCCATCCTGTTTTAAACTCTTTAAGTATCATTACTTTAACTGTTTTTAAAAGTTATAACGTTTTTTTCTTTTTGGTTCTTTTTCTTTTATAAGAAGTAGACATATAGGTATAGTAATTTACTGTACCGTTTATATGTACATTAATAAAAACTTTAAATTGTATAATCGCGATTGTCTACGTAGGTACTACTATACTGCTTATTCGGTAAATGAAAGTTTTTTCATTTCCTTAAATATATCCGTAGCATCTTCACCCGCTGCTTCGGTTTCTACTATGGAAGTATCAACATACTTACGTTTCGTAATGGGTTGATTTCCACATTTCTTCTGAATCTTTTTAATTAAAGATTGAATGTTCTTATCCTTTATAATCATAGTATATTACTTCTCATCATCAAGAGTGTCATCTTCATCGTCATCTTCCCAATCATCGCCAAATAACTCACGTAACTTATCTAGGTCTGAATCTGAGAAATATTCTGATTCTGCATCATCTTCCTTTATTTTATTCAATAATTCATCAAGTGTTTTTGCGGTATATTTCCCGTCTTTAGTCTTGAAGAGTTGTGCTGAATACCCACCTGCTTGCATCTCCGTTCGACTAATCATATCTTCAGTTAATGCAATGACTTCCGTAAATCCTGCTGCCATCTTGGATGTTACTACTTCCAAAGACATAACCTTTCCTAAAATTGTTGCCATTCCTACGTGCATTTGATTAATATGTACTTTTGCTGATATTAAACTTGTATACGTTAAAAATGTCAACGCCAACAGTAATATATTTATTACTCCAACTACTATCACAACCGTTTCAAACACGCTCATGTGAGCTCCTATGATGTATTATACCTTGTAAGGTGTTATGTGTCAAGGGGTGGGTCCAACTTAATTGCAGTCCACTCCGTACTTTGTTTGTATTCGCGCAATTCATCACTCAAACTAATTAATTCCAATTTTAATTCATTAGTCAACTGTACTTGGTCGAAATACTTTAATTTCCAGTTGTCCAGTTCTGTTTGAATAAGTCGTAGTTCTGTCTTCACAGTATCCAATTCTTCACGCAACTCTTTTCTAAGAGCCACATGAGTTTCTAGGTCATTGCCGTTAGATTCTACGAATTTATTAAACAGTTTAACTATTCCCGCAACGACCATACCGGACACTGCTGCATACATAGCTGTTTGAAATTCTTGCGGAATCATAAATTATCTCAATAAGTGTTAATAACACTGTAACCTCATTGAAAAACTTATTTACGAAACCTTCTAAACAGATATGGAACATAGTTTGTTAAAAAAAACATTCCCGATGCAATAAAAATGACTATAATGTGTTTGTGGTCTAACAACGAATTCATTTCTGTGTGCCCTATTAACGCACCGATTATCGTTCCGAACATAAACAATAATGTATTACTTATTGCGGTCAGAGTTTGTTTGTTAAACATGGTAATCCTCTAATATGGTAGGATATCCTTACAACTATAAATAGTATCCCCTACACGTTTACTTTAAATTGGAAAGGACGTAATCGTTACATAACGGTTCAGATTTCATTACGATAAGGGTATCCCGTGCAGACCGTGAGATACTGAACAATGCCGGACAGATGGCATCTTTACGTACCACATTATACTCTGTGCGTTTGGTATATCCAACATGCGACAACTTTGCCAACGCAACCAATGTAACTACTACATATGCTACACGTACATACTTTTTAATATCCATGTTCCGAGTCGTCTCCGGCATCATCGTCCTCCGCAAGTTCAATCGTGTCTTCAAGAAGTTCAATTCCCACCACTCCGTCTTGTTCAAGCAAATCAGTGAATGCAATTGCACTAGTTGCATAATCCAACGCATCTTCTGGCGTTTCACCCACTATGGTAAGTTTGACATATACTACATATTCATTTAATTTTACATCGTCCATAATGTTCTCCTATGTTTAATGGTAAGTGATATTCTAATCTTAATTACTGTAATTCCATTTGTCAAGAGGCATTTTAAAAAAAGACTTGACATTTCTGGTTCAATGTATTATACTTAAATCTCAACCACTAACTTCGTGATATGTTAAATTATTTAATACTAATTAATATTTTATTATTTGTTGTTTGCATTGCCTTCATATTTAAATGGTATACACAACGGGCGTATAATAAACAGTTATTTACTCGGGCATTGGAATTGGAATTGACTCTTATGGATATATATGATGAGTCCGCTGAGAAAGTACAGAAAAAAATCATCCATACATTAGATAATATTACTCCATTATAAGTCATACACACATAACTACCGGGATTTTATGAAGCCTCCCAAACGCATCACCAAAAAACAATTATTTATTAAGACAATAGAAATTGCACAACCACTTATTGGACTTAGTGAATGGAAGATTGCAGTTAGATTTCCAGCCAAGATGAAAGGTGCCGCAGATTGTCAGGCATATCCAGAATATAAGCAAGCGGGTATTCGGGCAAACTTAACGGTATTCAAACGATTGTCAGAGTATGAAATTATCCAAACGGCAATTCATGAAATGGTGCATTGTCTTTTGTGGCCGTTAGTTGATTGGACGGAGGAGTTGTGTAGGAAAAATCCACAGAAGTTAGAACTAACGAGGAAATTGGAAGAAGCAACGGTGACCGACTTTGAGAAGTTACTGACTAAGTTGTGCATTGAAGCAATACAAACAGAACTAGTTGCGTTAGGATATGAACGGGTCACCACATCATTTGCATCAGTACAAGTCGTCAACGAACCTAAAAAACGGACAACATAAACTATGATACCATTAAAAGAAGCAGTAGCAACCAAACATCAAGAGGCAGAACAGCATGTAGTTAATAGACATTTGATGAGCGGACACGTTATGGAACACGAATATCACACATATTTGTGGCAGCAATTTCTTGTGTTTGATGCGATTGAAAGAGTTCCACTTCCGCACGCATCATTGAATAGATTGCCAGCAATTCTATTGGACATGCGTGAATTACCCACGCATGTTCGCCGCACCAGTGGGGAACTTGATGTGCCGATAATGACCAACCATGCCATTGAATATAACGAATATCTTTCAACTCTTACACAAGAAGAATTGCTGCCGCATATATATCTTAACTATTTGGCACTAATATTTGGTGGTCAAATGATGAAAGATAAAGTTCCTGGTAGCGGTAAGATGTACGAGTTTGATAATATGAAGGACATAATTATGTCTATTCGGTCTATTCAACAAGACGAATGGGCAGATGAAGTAAATAAAGGATTTACCTATATTATTGGAATATTTAATGAACTACAAACTATATTTGGATTACTTAGCTGAACGATTTCAAACCATTATTACCGCACAAAATACCACGATAATTGATACAGAAGATTTTGGGTGGACAAATCATCGGTATAAGGCAGACTCGTTTCGTATGGCACACATTGAACGGTATACTGATGACAAGGTAAACGTATTACACGTTACCACATTTCCAAATCAGTGGAGTCCAGAACCCATTTTTGGGTTTGATATAATCACCACACAGAATGCAGTAATTGGTGCCTATATGGATTTTAGTCCTGGATTGAAAACATATAACTTTACGAACGGAATTACATTTGTTGACCGTAAACCTATTCCAGAATGGGCAACGGTATTTAGTGATCAATTCTTAACGCTAAAACCAAAAGATGATAACGAGTTTATGCGGTTTTGTGATTGGGCAATACAAAAATATGAATGGTATTTGGGTATACTTGCAGAAAAGTATATGGTTGAGTGGGAAGAAGAACATGAAGTTATAAAAGTGCAAAATAACTATTGCGAAGTTCAAGCATCAAATCCACGTACATATAATGTATTGAAAGCTAAAATCGGGGAGCAACGAGCAAAATACTTTATGGAAGAAATTTTGTTCCCGCAAATACCCACTGACCGTGTTGTCATCGACAGGGATGTAACAGAATTATATAAATTATTGGGTATTCTATGAGATTCTTAACAAGAAAACTGGTTCAACCTGGCGATTTAAATGCCGGTGGTACCTTATTTGGTGGCAGATGCTTGTCGTGGATTGACGAAGAAGCAGCCATTTTCGTGGGCGTTGAAACGAATCATCGTAGAGTAGTTACAAAAAGTATGTCTGCAATTAATTTCATTGCACCCGCATATCAAGGTGATGTTGTTGAGATTGGCGTTGCGCTAAAAGGTGTCGGTAAAACATCCGTTTCGGTAGAAGTGGTGGTACGAGACTTGACAACACAGAAGATTATCGTTAACATTGATGAAATGGTATTTGTGTGCGTTAATGAAGAAGGGCGGCCAGTAAGACATAGTTTATACACCGGATAAGATATTTATATAGACACGGTTATATTTCATATTACCGAGAATTTACATGTCAGATACAAAAACCGCAATTCTAATGGAAGTTATTAGAGGAATATTCGACTTACTAAAAACATGGTGGGTTGTTCTTGGGTTGGTGGTAATGGTTGGCATGTACACTGAAGTGTTAACCCAAAAGAATATCATCACCGTGATGAACAAAGTAGTTCAAATAGTTAAATAAATTTTATTTTTATGGAGTATCGTTATGAAATTCATGTATTTGTTGTTAGCAATTCCGAACATTGCATTTGCACAAGTGGACACACGTATTATAGAAACGGAACAGTCCCGTGGTAATCCACCAACGGAAAAAGTGGTACGACCAGAACCGCCGCGGCGAATGGAACCACCAGTACGACCAGAACCACCGAGAAATATTGATCGGCCACTTCCAGTGCCAATGAATCAACACTGGATTTCCCAAAGTCCTTCGTGGGGCGATTGTTTAAACATGCCACCACAGTTCCGTTCAGTTTGTATGGATATAGGAATGTCACGTAATCGTTCTATGAATTATCGTCCAACAAAGCCCACACTCCGCCAACAGATTAAACGGGCTACCCCACAACAACGCCGTGCAATACAACAGGCCCGCAAAGAATTCCGACAAAAAGTACAACGTATATTAAAAAAGTAGTATAAATAGTTACTGGACGAGTGGCTGAGCGGTTGAAGGCACGGGTCTGCAAAACCCTTGGAGAAATCCCACATCGGTTCAAATCCGATCTCGTCCTTATTACAGGAGATAGTTATGAAAAATCAGATATTTGTATTTGGAAGTAATTTAGCAGGGCGGCATGCATGCCGCGGCGGCATGCATGCCGCCCTTACCGCATATAGAACCCATGGCGCTATTTACGGACAAGGATATGGAATGCAAGGTAACAGTTTTGCTATTCCAACGAAGGACGAAAATTTAAATACATTACCAGTGAATAAGATTGCAAAATATGTAGATAAATTTATTAATTATGCAGTATTAAACCCAGATTTAATGTTTCAAGTTACAAGAATTGGTTGTGGGTTGGCTGGATATGAAGACAGTGATATTGCTCCACTATTTATAAACGCACCCAGTAATTGTATTCTTCCTGTTGGGTGGCGAAATTTTAAACCACACTCACTTGAGAAATTATGAGATTTTTATTGCTTGCTGTATTGAGTTTGTTACTTCCGATTGAGATACTTCAATCACAGTCTGGACAAATTGTTGGTAAGATTGTTGACGGTGCAACTGGACAAGGTATTGTAAACGCAGGAATTCAGGTTGTTGGTACCTCAACGGGAACATTATCGGGAATTGATGGAAGATACCGTGTCAAGGTACCCGCCGGAACAACTACACTACAAGTTCGCATTATTGGATATAGTCCAAAAACAGTTACGGGTATTATGGTTACCGAAAACCAGACTATTGAACAAGACATTAGTATGGTATCGGCAAATATTCAATTGTCAGCAGTAAGTGTAACTGCCACAAAAGAAAAAGGAACTATCAATGATGCCCTAAATCAACAGAAAAATTCCACAAATGTAGTGAATGCAATTACCGCAGAACAAATTGCACGAAGTCCAGATGGTGATGCAGCACAAGCAGCACAACGAATTAGCGGTGTTACCGTCCAAGATGGTAAGTATATCCAAGTTCGTGGATTAAGTGAACGGTATACAACGGCATCGTTGAATGGAGTTCGAATGGCAAGTCCAGAACCAGAGCGTAAAGTCGTTCCGCTTGACTTATTCCCATCAAGTTTACTACAAGATATCAGCACCAGCAAAACATTTACTCCAGACCAACCAGGAGATTTTGCCGGTGCAAATGTAAACATACGAACAAAAGAATTTCCTGCTCGTAGACAAGTAAATTACTCCATGTCGATAGGGTCAAACAGTCGGGTATTCAACAGAGACTTACCATTTGCTCCCCGTGCGGGAGGAGAATTAGTTGGAGTCGTAAATTCTACTAGAGATATTCCATCGGAATTGAGTAATGTGAGTTTTTTAAGTAATACCACACAACAACAGTTCAATACTGCAATACGTCAACAACGAAATGTCTGGTATCCAACATATCGAAGTGGTGCGTTAAACGGGTCATTTGGTGCATCTACTGGCGGAAATCAAATTTTTGGTAAACGAATTGGATATGTGCTGAGTGGGAATTATGGATATTCCGAAGAAACTCGTGCCGACGAACAATATGCGGTGGGAAATCAAGGAGCAAACAACACCGTCGTACCGCTCACGACTATCAATGGCGCAACGGGACGGGTTGGAGTTCAATGGGGAGGAATTGCAAATTTCTCAACCATGATTAAACAAAGTTCTAGGGTATCTTTGAACACCACCATTACTCGGAGTGCCGATAATGAAGCACGAGTGGACGGTGGATATGATGAAAATTTGGCAGATAGTATTAGTCGTACTACATTGCGGTATGTTGAACGCGGTGTCCTTGCTATTACTGGACAAGGTGAACATCAATTGTCATCTCGTAATAAGTCATCGTGGTCGTTAACCTACGGAAATACAACCCGCAACGAACCAGACAGGTCTGATTTGGTATATGTTCGAAATCCGATGGGTCAGTATAATTTACTTGGGTCGTTGGACGGTGCCCGGCGATTGTATTTTAACTTACATGAAACCAATTATGTTGGTCAATTAGACCATACAATAAATGTAGGAGATATAGCATCACAGAATGTAATTAAGACGGGTGTATATCTTAGAAAAACTAATCGATTGACCAATGCTCCTATTTATGCATTTATTAGTCGAGCAAATGAAAGTGTTACTACACAATCTGCCGATGTAATTTTTGGTAACTCACAAACCTGTCTAACATGCAATCAAGTAAATATTCAACCGATTGGACAAGCAGGATCATATATCGCATCCGACGAAAATTATGCGGGATATGTAATGTCTGAGTGGAAGATGTCAGATAAAATTCGTATGATTGTAGGTTCACGGATTGAATCTGCTGATATCAAGGTTAGTACATCTACACAAGGTGGGTTTACAGCAGATGCACATTTACAAAATGTAGATGTATTACCATCCTTGTTAGTGAATACTAAGTTGTCTGAAACACAAAATTTACGATTTGCATTTTCACAAACCGTATCCCGTCCCGAATACCGAGAACTTGCACCAGTAACATTTAGAGATGTATTGGGTGGAGTAAGTGTAACGGGTAATAGTAAACTGCAACGTGCCCGTGTGAATAACATTGATGTGCGTTATGAAATTTTTCCTACTTCATATGAAATTTTTAGTATTGGAGTATTTTCTAAAAAATTCAATCGTCCAATTGAACGAGTAGAATCTGCAACGTCTGGAGCATATCAAGCACTATATCAAAATGCAATGTCGGCAACGAACTATGGTATTGAGCTGGAAGGTAGAAAACAATTATGGACAAGTCCTATTACTGTATTTAGTAATGTAACCGTCATGAAATCGTCGGTACAATTAGATACCACTCAGGGATTAACGGTTACCGACACAAAACGGGCATTGGTTGGACAAGCACCATATGTATTAAATTCCGGAATTACCTATTCGTCATTGGATGGAAGAACGAACGCAACAATATTATATAACGTTGTCGGGGACCGCATTTTTGCTGCGGGAGTATTGCCATTACCAAACATCATTGAAAAGTCTCGGAAAATGATTGATGTAACTATCAAAACTCCTATTAAGCAGAACACATCAATTCGTGTAGATGTTAGAAATCTATTGGATTCACGATATACCTTTACACAAGGAACATTAGAACGTGAAGGATATAATGTGGGAAGAATGGTGTCGGCGGGAATTTCAATCAATAAATAATATCACCACTATTTATTACTGGTCATCCCATACTCCAGAGAACTTCAATGTCACACTTTAAAAAACCTCGCGTATTATTTGTTCTTAAACTACGACATCAATCGGGCGGTGAATCTACCGTATTAAAGCATTCGGGGTTATTTAATTCGGCAACGTTTGTAAAAGATATGTTGTGTGAAAATGGATATGTGGCAGACTTAGTGCAAGTGGTGGACAATAATCAAATTGACGCACAGGTAAAAAAACACAATCCCGACATTGTTATTATTGAAGCATTGTGGGTTGTACCGGAAAAATTTGATGTGTTACGGAAGTTATATCCAAAAGTAAAATGGATTGTACGACTACATAGTGAATTACCATTTTTAGCCAATGAAGGTATTGCATTAGAATGGATTAATAAATATTTGCATATGAAGAATGTATATATTTCTGCAAATTCTGATTTTGCACAACGTGATTTGGAAAATTACTTCAGCGCATCCATGTACCCAGACTTATATCGCAAGATTATATTTTTACCGAATTATTATCCAGTAAAACAAGTAAAAATCTCATTACAAAAGGTTTGGAAAGCCGGTGGTACTATTAATGTAGGATGTTTTGGGGCAATTCGTCCGATGAAAAATCATTTAGTACAAGCCGCAGCGGCAGTAGAATTTGCAGAACAGCGTGGATTAATATGTAAATTTCACATTAATTCTGGTCGGGTTGAGGGTAAGGGGGATACGGTATTAAAAAACCTTAGAGCGTTTTTTCATGGATTGGGTGGCCGCCATGTATTGGTTGAACATGGATGGCTGGATAGAACAGAATTCTTACAACTAGTTCGTCAAATGGATATTGGGTTGCAAGTATCATTGTCGGAAACCTTTAATATTGTCTCAGCAGATTTTGTAAATGAGGATATTCCTATTGTGACCTCCACTGAAGTAGATTGGATGCCTAAATTCTTCACATCGAAAGCAACTGATGCACATAAGATTGCTAACGTAATGTCCCGCACATTATTTTATAACCGATATTTTCGTTGGTTGGATTGGCCAAGACAATCATTAAAATCCTATGTTAATAGAACAGAACGATTGTGGGTTGACAAACTGAATAGACTCTAATATATTACTGTATCTACTCTACGCACGGAATTGTATAAATTTAAGTACTAAAACATTTTTAATTAAAAGAGGTTATGATGTTACCAAACATATCTGTGTATGGGTCACATAATGCTGGATTTGCGGTGGAACACAACAATAAAATTTTAGAAGTGGTAGAATTAGAAAGATTTTTAAATATTAAGAATCTTGGATATACTATGTGGGAAGTACCACGGTCGCAAAAATATGTTGTAAAATTAATATTAGATTATTTTAAACAAAAATATGGATTTGATAGATATGAAAATTGTCTACATCAAGCCGCCCATCCATTTTATCAAGACATACCTGCAAACAATTATATAGAGTCGAATCACCACGAATCTCATGCGGCAGGCTGTTTTTATCAATCAACATTTACAGAAGCAATTGTCGTTTCGTTTGACGGTGGTGCACCGGACGGGTATTTCAATATCTATAAAGTTATACGGGGTCAATCACCGACGCTCATAAAAAAAATTGATTTAGATGTCGGTGGTTCATACATGGCGTTTGGACATTATCTAGCAGATATTAAGCAAGAACATAAAATGGAATTCATAACATATCCAGGAAAAATTCTCGGATTACAGTCATACGGAATTGCCAATCCCGATTGGTTGCCGCATTTTATAAATTATTATTTGGAGGGGAAAAATTATAGTTCATTGCCAGAACTTGGTAGACGCATTGGAGTACCATTTAATCAACGATATACTGGTCAGTTAGCGTACGACATTGCAGCAACATCGCAGGCAGCATTTGAACAAGTAACCCATCAATTAATTGCCGAAAGTATAGAAGAAAATCCAACTCTTCCAATTTGTTTAACCGGTGGATGTGCATTAAATATTGTATTTAATACGAAGTTAAAAGAATATTACAATAGACCTGTATTTGTCGGTCCAAGTCCAAGTGACTGTGGAATTGTTGTTGGAATGTTAGCTGGGTTAATAAAACCCACCGAACCAATTGATGTTACTTATGCGGGACAAGAAATATTAGACAGTCTTAGACTGCCGGAGTACATAGAACAATATAACGCTACATATAAAACTGCGGAAGAATTGTCCACGGAATTGGTGTCTGGAAAAATAGTAGGACTAGTACAAGGAAGAGCAGAACATGGACCCAGAGCATTAGGAAATCGTAGTATTATCTGTAATCCATTGATAGCAGATATGAAAGATAAATTGAATCATAAGGTAAAACACCGAGAATGGTATCGACCGTTTGCCCCAGTAGTACGGTTGGAGGATGTATCTGAATACTTTGAATGGGAAGGAGATTCTAGGTGGATGAGTTTTTGTATAAAAGTAAAGTCTGAATATCTGAATGTGATGCCGGCAATTGTACATGTAGACAACACTGCCAGAGTACAGACGGTTACTAGGGAAGAAAATCAATTTTTATATGATTTACTGACCGAATTCAAAAAAACTACCGGAATCGGTGTTTTATTAAATACATCATTTAACATGGATGGCCGGCCAATTTTATCAACATATGCCGACGCCCTGCATGTACTAAATAATACAGAATTAGACGCCGTACATTTAAACGGATTTTATTTTACCAAATAAACAAATATATTAATAAGAGGTTATTATGTTACCAACTATGAATGCAAATGACAAACTGAAACTGATGGGTGCAATTAAGGATATGAGTACGTCCCTTACTCGTATGGACGCAGAACGTGACCTTCAAAAGAATATTAAAAACGATATTTGTAAGGAATTGGACTTGAATAAGAAGGTATTCACGAAACTTGCCAAGACCTATCACAAGCAGAATTTTAGTGAAGAAGT
>Ga0070744_10000358_pt1 | contig 13088 bp, 10 predicted proteins | sample ColrivemetaGS535_FD_74188 | JGI IMG/M metagenome (GOLD analysis project Ga0070744, IMG submission 74188) | Estuarine microbial communities from the Columbia River estuary, USA - metaG S.535 | ecosystem: Environmental > Aquatic > Marine > Intertidal zone > Estuary | place: USA: Columbia River...
CGAAGGGCTTTGAGTTGCATTTCTACGGTCCAACCATAGGTAGTGTCGGACATATTCATGTCCAATAATCGCTTGTATTTTATAGCTCTAAAGGGACCTAGGTCAGTAAAAGTAGCCCTAAAAAAGAGTTTCATGAGCGTGCAGGCTAAGGCGTTTCCAAAGACCTGTTGGGGGGTCATACTGCCTGCTTCTCTGAGGGCTTTTTTACGTGCCCCCACTACAAAGTCATAGCCATCATTGGTGATAGGCGCAACCAAGTCCAGCAGCTCCTCGGGGAAATCTGAATAATCGCCATCTAAAAAAACAATAATTTCAGGAAGTTTTTCCATTTGAGCCACATATGCCATCCCTTTAAGGCAGGCGTGTCCGTAGCCCATTTTATTTTCCGTAAGCACCTTCGCGCCTGCCTTTTCTGCTACAGCTACAGTTTTATCTGTAGAGCGATTGTTCACCACAATCACCTCGCTGACTATAGCAGGAATTTCAGCCAGGACCAAACCTATGGATTGGGCCTCGTTATAGGCAGGAATAATCACTACTATTTTGGGTGGGTTTAAAGGATCAAATATCACAAATACCTATTTTTATTTTATATATCAAATGTTTTTGGTCTGCCAAACCCATTACTTATTTTTTATTGAGCAAATCTATCAGTGAAACGTCGTTCCCCAATAGTATTTCCGTAGGATTAATTCTGCCAGACTCAGGACCTTGCTCTAGCTTCAATACTCCTCTGGGGCAGACGGCAGAACACACCCCACAGCCCACACAACTGGAACGCACAATGTTTTCTCCTTTTTGCGCATAGGCCCTAACGTCTATGCCCATTTCACAGTAAGTACTGCAATTCCCACAAGAGATACATTGCCCTCCATTGGTGGTGATTCTAAACCTGGATTTAAACCGCTGAACAAAACCTAAGTAAGCCGCTAGTGGGCAGCCAAAACGACACCACACCCTGTTCCCAAAAATAGGATAGAATCCGGTGCCAATAATTCCCGCGAAAATAGCGCCTATTAAAAAGCTGTAGGTGTTTTGAATGGATTGTGTTTTAATTCCGACTAGGCTGGTGTTTCCCGTAAAAAAACTGTAAAGTGTAGCGGCTGTCATGAGCACCGCAAAGACCAATACCCCATGCACCAACCACCGCTCTACTTTCCAGGAAAAAAGGGATTTGCTTGAATGCTGTCTATAAGGGTCGCCCAAGGTTTCTGCCAAACCACCACAGCCACATACCCATGAGCAGTACCATCTTTTTCCAAAGAAATAGACCATTACAGGAACCACCACGAGGGTCAATAAAATACCCCATACCAGAATAAACAATCCAAGGCCACCGGAGTCTATGAGTTTGTTGAGGTTCCAGCTAAAAAAGAAATCATAATCTAAGGGGAAGGCGTTTTTAAAATCTGTGGCAGGCAGTTGCAGCCTGGTCATGATTTCTGGAATTAAAAACGCAAAAACAATTTGAAAAAAGAGTACAGAGGTGGTGCGTAAGATTTGATAATTCACATGCCTGTACTTTATATACATGCGAATGGCCATAACCACCATAATTACACAATACATAAATCCATACACAAACCATTGGCTGGCAGGACCACCATTAAGTGCGTAGGATAGAGGGTCTAGCATAAGGGTCCAATGAATGGTGTATTGGGGCGCAAAGTAAAGCACTAAATAAAAGCCAATTAAATAGGCAAAAACACCCCAGGCAATAAAACCTCTATTGGTGCTATTTTGTTTGTAAATCCCGTTGTTTTTAATCCCTTTAGGGCCTTCCGTAATGACTTGTGGAACAATAAATAAAAGGGCTCCAAAGATACCCAGTCCAAAACTAAGCCAGAAAAAAAGCAGGCTGTTTTCTGCTACTAGGCCTTTGGCCGATGCCTTTCCCAATATAAATGCCAAATCCTTTGGTGCGCTATAAATAATATTCCCATAAGCTTCTTTTCGCGCTTCCTTAGAGATTCCTTTCTTTTTTGCCGCCGCCCTGTGATCATCGTTAGTCTTTAAAACTACGGCAGACAAAGCATTTTTAAGGCTATGAATATTATTAAATGAACTGTTAGTAAGTGCCGCCACGGCATTGGACTCAAACACCTTAGAGCTAATTCCCTTTTCTGTCATCAAGGCAGTGAGCTGTGCTTTTGTTGGACTAAAAGTCCCCATAAAAATAGCACTGCTAAAGGTGAAAATCCCCAATAAAAACAATACGATTCCTAACTGTTGTAATTGTTTCATTTTTTGGTGCTAAACGGATTAAATATTCTCGTCCAGGATTTTTTTACTGGCTTGAGTGCTTTTTGAAAAACAGTGTTGTAATGGTTTAAAAGATCTTTTTGATGTGAGTTACTGAATTCGGGGTCAAAAAGGGCATCGGCCCAATGGGCCAAACAATAATCTAAAGATTTATGTTGGCTGAGCCAAGCGTCTAAAACAGCATGCCTCAGTCTAATTCCAAATACATTTACCCCCAGTAATTGATTGGTTTCTTTGTGGTATGCAGCAGTAATAGCGATGGGCTCATGAGGGTGTTGCCAGTGAAAATGCTGCTCGTGCTCCTGCTTTCTTTTGTCGGTATTTACCCAACCATAGGTCTGGTATTCTACCTCAAAAAATTTAGCAGAATTGAACCAATGACCTGGTTTATAGGCCGTTTTGTTGCCGCAAATGGTTTGGGCTAAGGTTTCTCCCATCATTCTACCGGTGTACCAAACCGCTTCTATGGGTCTTCTGAGGCCTGTCAGCTCTGTCTGTTGCGCACAGTCTCCTATGGCGTAAACACCTGCTATATTGGTCTCTAAGTATTTATTGACCAAAATCCCTTTGTCTAATGCAATGGGTGTGTTTTTTATAAAATCTATATTGGGTTGTACCCCAGTAGTGATGCCAACTAACTGACATTCAATAAGCTCATTGTTACTTGTTAAGACTGCTTTCACCTTTCCTTGGTCCCCGCCAATAATTTCTTTTAGTTCGGTGTTAAGCCTCAGGTCTATGCCGTGGGATAAAATGTGGTCATTGAGTAATTTTGCATTTTTTTTGGGCAATACCCCTTCCCAAAAATGCGCTTCTCTGACCAGAAAAGTCACAGGGATGTGTCTGCTGTGTAGCATTTCTGCCAATTCAATTCCAATGAGACCGCCGCCAACCACAACAGCCCTTTTACAGACTTGCGCATTTGGGGCGTTGGCTTCTAAAAGATCCAAATCTCTTTTGTGATAGAGGCCTTGAACACCTTTTAATTCTTGGCCAGGCCATTGGTGAAAGCTAGGTTTTGAGCCTGTGGCTATAATGAGTTTGTCAAAAGAAATTGGAGCAGATTGGTCTAAAAACAGCTGTTTTTTTTCTGTATCTATTTGTTTCACATGGTCTTGTACGAGCCCTATTCGGTTTTTTTCCCAGAACCAATCCTCATAGGGTTTAGTGTGTTCAAAAGTCATGTGTCCCATATACACATACATGAGGGCTGTTCTAGAAAAGAAATGAGGGGTCTCAGAAGAAATAACAGTAATGGCTGCATTAGAATTTTTTCTAATATGCCTGGCGGCTGTGATACCAGCAATTCCATTTCCTATAATAACTACTTGTTCCATATATTTTTGTCACTGCACTGCATTTTAAGGGTCCAACTTGCCTTACAGCGTGAATTGTTCCTGTAAATATCCTACTTTTAAAATAAAAAAACCATGAATCGCTCTTTAATCCTGCTTTTTGTATTCGTTATTTCTGGGCTTGGGTTTTTACATTCCCAGTCAAAAATAAACGGGCTGAGTTTTGTGTCTTCAGGAAATAAAGTCTTGCCAAAGCATGTCCAAAGTGTGGAAGCGGTAAATGCCAATTGGGTGGCTCTTATGCCTTTTGCCATGATGCGCTCTACAGCATCTCCTGGGCTCAATTACACCCCTGAACGTCAGTGGTATGGAGAGACAGAGGCAGGCATTCAACAGTATTTTGAGCAGCTACAAAAGGGCAATATTCAAGTGATGTTAAAACCCCAAATATGGGTCAGAGATGGCGCGTTCACGGGTCGTATCAAAATGAATTCTCCCAAAGATTGGAAGCTTTTTGAAAGCCAGTATAGCGCCTTTATTTTACGCTTTGCGCGTTTGGCACAGCAGTTAGACATTCCGCTTTTTTGCATAGGAACGGAACTCAAGGCATTTGTTCGTGCCAGACCTGAATTTTGGAAAGGCCTTATTGAAGACATCAGAGCAGTTTATTCGGGAAAGCTCACCTATGCGGCCAATTGGGATGAATATGAAGAGACCTTTTTTTGGGACGCCTTAGACTTCATTGGAATTGACGCTTATTTTCCCTTGTCAGAGAAGAGAGACCCTTCTTATTTGTCGTTCATTCAGGCCTGGCAACCCCATTTCAATAAAATACAGGGACTGGCTTTGAGTTGCGAAAAGCAGGTGGTATTTACAGAGTACGGCTACAGAAGTGTAGATTATTTGGGGGCTAAACCCTGGCTAGTAGATAAGAACAAAGAAGCAGTGAATTTGGCCGCACAGTCTAGGGCCATTCGTGCGATTGTAGATACATTTTGGAGCGAAGAATGGTTTCAAGGAGGCTTTATTTGGAAATGGTTTATGTTTTTAGACACTGCAGGTGGTTCTGAAAACAATAGATTTACCCCTCAAAATAAGCCTGCCGCTCAAACCCTTGAAGGCCTGTATGGGAAGTATTAGATGGCTTACAAACGCTCAATGAGTTTCTTAAAAAGAACGATCATTTTTGGTTCTGTTGCACCAGCTATGGCAATAATTTCTGCAATATTTACTGGTTTTAAGTGGTCTGGATCGCAGTCGTCAGTGAGAACGGAAATAGCCGCTACAGGAAGGTTTAAGTGGTTGGCTACAATCACTTCTGGTACAGTAGACATACCTACGGCGTCTGCTCCCAAAATTTTCAACATCCTGTATTCCGCCCTAGTTTCTAATTGAGGGCCTACTACTGCTGCGTAAACCCCCTCTTTTAAAGGGATGTTTTCTTCTATAGCAATCTCTTTGATGGTTTTGGACAAGCCGGCGTCATAGGGCCTACTCATGTCTGTAAATCGCTCTCCAAAATCGGCCACGTTTTTAAAGGCTAAAGGGGAGCCGCCCTGTAGGTTTAGGTGGTCTTCTATAAGCATCATCTCACCTTTTTTAAAGTTGAGGTTAATGGCGCCAGAGGCATTAGAAATAAGCAAATGCTTAATGCCTAATCCATGCATGACCCGAATAGGGTAGGTAACGTCTAATAAGTCATAACCTTCATAAATATGAAACCGGCCTTGCATGACCACTACTTTTTTTCCTCCTAAACTGCCGTAAAGTAATTTGCCTGAATGAAATTCAACAGTAGCTAATGGAAAAAAAGGAATTTGATTGTAGTGGGCTTCTATGGTTTCTACCAAGTGATTGACCAGTTGCCCCAGCCCAGTGCCCAGGACAATGCCCACTTCTGGTTGGTCAAATCCTTTTTCTTTTAAATAGGCTATTGATTCTTCTAAGTGCTTTGTTATCATAAGGAAGGAATATAGGGTAAAAATACAGGAATTTCTGCTAGGTCTTCAAGGGTATCTATATCATTTTTTTCTTGGAGCACCTGGTAAGTGCATGTCAAACGTTCTATGCTTTTTGAAAGCACCTCATGGGTGCTCCAAGGAATATTTTGGAAGAGTTCAGGCCTTGTTTGGGAGAGCCCAATGAGATAATACCCGCCGTCTTGGGCAGGGCCAAAAACCACGGAGTCCTTTTCTAATGCATGAAAAGCCTCATTAATATCGCTGGCCTCTAAAGAGATCAAATCCGTCCCAATAAGTACAATTTTATGGTAACCTTTTTTAAATCCGGCTTCAAATGCGGCCAGCATTTTCTCCCCTAAAGAGCCATTTATTTGTTTGTTCTTATGGAAAAACCTAGGGTCCCATAAGTCTTCATTGTCAATAAAATCAGTATAAAACACTTCTTTATCTACTTTTAAATTGCGGGTGGTTTGGGCCGTATGTTGTAGTAATATACGGTACACGGCCAAGGCATTTTCTGGGCCAATGCCCTTGGCTAGTCTAGTTTTACAGTGACCAAGCACTGGATTTTTAGCAAATATTATTAAGAGGTTTTTAGTCATATCAAAAGATTCCCCGGCTAAGGTCGTAAATATGTAAATTATTAGGAGACCTTTTAGAAAAAAATCTATTTTAGCAAAAACAATTCATTCCTATGCGAAATTCAGCCATTTTCTTATTTCTTTTTTTAGTTTTGGGTAGCTGTAAAAATAGCAGTAAACCTTCAGATTCCATGACTACTTACGACACCCCATTATACCAGGAGCCCTACAGGCCCCAATACCATTTTACCCCCAAAGAAAAATGGATGAATGACCCCAACGGCTTGGTCTACTACAAAGGAGTGTACCATTTGTTTTACCAGTATTATCCTGAAGATATTGTTTGGGGTCCCATGCATTGGGGGCATGCTACCTCTACAGACTTGTTGCATTGGGAGCACAAGCCCATAGCACTTTTTCCAGACCAACACGGTTATATTTTTTCAGGATCTGCCGTGGTAGATTTTGAAAACACTTCTGGTTTAGGAACAATAGAAAACCCGGCTATGGTTGCTATTTTCACTTACCACCTGATGGAGGGCGAAAAAGCAGGAAAAACAGATTACCAGACCCAAGGGATTGCATACAGTTTAGATGGGGGAGACAGCTGGGAAATGTACCAGGAAAACCCAGTGATAGGCAATCCAGGGATAAAAGATTTTAGAGACCCTAAAGTTTTTTGGAATGAAAAAACCAATGCATGGACCATGCTTTTAGTAGCAGGAGATCACTTGCAAATTTGGGGATCTGAAAATCTAATAGATTGGAACAAGCAGAGTGAATTTGGTAAAAACCAAGGGGCCCACGGAGGTGTTTGGGAGTGTCCAGACTTATTTTCCTTTACAGATGAAACCAGTGGAGCAGAAAAATGGGTGTTGTTTATAAGCATCAATCCAGGTGCACCCAATGGTGGGAGTGGCACCCAATATTTTGTGGGAGATTTTGATGGCAAGACTTTCACCTCTGATCAAGAAGAAGACCAGTGGGTAGACTGGGGTACTGACAATTATGCCGGAGTGACCTATAACCACACCCCAGATGGAGCGCGGTTGTTTATAGGCTGGATGAGTAATTGGTTGTACGCTCAAAACACCCCCACAGAAAGATGGCGCAGCGCAATGACCCTACCGAGAACCCTTTCTTTAAAAGACATAGAAGGCGTTCCAACACTCTTTAGTACTCCAGCTCCGGTATGGGACAATATTGGAAAAGACCAAAAAGGAAAAGATGTTTCCGTACCAGCAGGGCAAAGTATAGTCACTTATTCAGAAGACCTAAACCAATCTAAAATAGATTTTGTTTGGGATGGTTCTGCCATGAGTTTCTCATTTGTGAATCAGAAACAGGAGTTGTTAAGTGTTCATTTAGATCCAGAAAACCAGCAGATGTCTATAGACAGAAGCGCTAGTGGATTAGTAGACTTTCAAGAAGATTTTAAAAATATTCAAATAGGGCCCATTGGAGATTTGCCCAATACGGAAATTTCAGTATCTATATTTCTAGACCAATCTTCTATAGAGGTTTTCTTGAATGGTGGTCAAAAAGTCATGACGACACAGTTTTTTAATACCAACCCATACAATCAATTGAAAATTGAAAATAAAGGCACAGAAAAGGCTGTTTTTAAAGGCTTAAAAATCACCCCAATTCATAGTATTTGGGGGCAGGATTAGACTGTTTTTATCATAAACCAGGATTTAGAAGTATAAAAACCAAATCAAAAAAGCCACTTTTTTAATCGCGCTAAATAGCAGCAATCGTTTGGTGTTTTTGTTCCAAAGGGGCTTTTTCATGATGGGATTTGCTTGTTTTTAATTACTTTCACTCAAATATATGCAAAAAACACCACTATGAAAATCCCTTTTTTTACGTTCTTATGTTGCATTTCATTTATAGGTATACTCCAGGGCCAAACACTGGTTAATCCTGTGATTAAAGGTTTTGGAACTATTGGCGACGCACCCATGGCCGCTGAAAAGCCAGACCCCAATATGGTGTATAACATTGTGGTAGATGTGGCTACTGGAGATGAAGACAAAAGCCAAGTTTTCTTTGCGCTAAATAATCTAGCGCGACTCATGAACCTTCACGTCATGGGTGGTGTCCCTCCAGAGCAATTAAATGTGGTTGTAGCCATTCACGGCTCCGCCATATGGTCCGTAATGAACGATCAAGCTTACACCAAACGATATGGAATTGCCAACCCGCACAGTCCATTATTTGAAGAACTCTTGGCTCAGGGCGTTAAAATTGCCGTTTGTTCCCAGTCTATGTTTAAAAGAAAAATAATGCCAGAGGAATTGGCCCCAGGTTTAGAAATGGCCACCTCTGCACTTACCGTACTTACCACATACCAACTCAAGGGATACGCCTTACTAAAATTCTAGGCTAAGGCTTACGGCCGATGCTTATTTGGTTTTCGCGAGACAATTTTGCACAAAGCACCATTATTTGCTCCAATAATCCAACACCAAAACATCATCTACATGCCCATCCAATAAGGCCACAAAAGCCATGTGATCTGGATGAGGTAAATAAGTAGCCCTGTCCGCTTCACTTTCAAAAGTCACAAAAAAGCAGTGGGTAAAGCCTTTGTCTAATCCTTCGGGACTATTGTTTAAGCCCCATTCAAAATCCTTTATTTCCTTTATTTTAGAAGGCAAAGCAATAAAGGCAGACTCAATTTTTTTAAGATCAGCACTGCTAGAAGATTCTTTAAATTTAAATAGCACAATATGTCGCAGGGATTCTCTCATGGTGTTTTTGGCGTGTATTTGATCTTTGTTTTGGTTTGTTCTATTCACACAACCACAAAGCAAGGCAAAAGCAAAAAGCAATAAAAGATAGTTTTTCATCTGTTAAAGTTATTGTTTTTTAATTCAGATTAAATTGAATAAAGGTGTTTATGTTGCATAGGTACTTTAAAAATAGCTTCGCCTCTCTCCCTACCAGGAGATCCTTTGCGCCAGGAGATCCCTTGCGCCTCTCTCCCTACCAGGAGATAGCTTCGCCTTTACAGGCTTCGCTGTTCCTTTGGCCCCTCTGTTGAAAATACAAAAACCACTTGCTTCGCAAGCGTATGTTTTTTTATCCCTCTTCGCTTACAAAAGCAAGCTTTTGACACTTATAGGCATAAAAAAACCCACTCCTAGGAGTGGGTTTTTGTGCTTTAAGTGGTGCCTCCAGGAATCGAACCAGGGACACATGGATTTTCAGTCCATTGCTCTACCAACTGAGCTAAGGCACCATGCTAATAAGCGGATGCAAATATAATTTCTAATTTAGGATATACAAACAAAAAGAGAAAAAAAGGCAATTGTTTTTTTAGATTTCACATCTTTGTAGCATGAAACTAGTGCTAGACATAGGTAATACCTTTGGTAAGTTGGTGATCTACAGGCAAGAAGATGAGGTGTTTAGAGCTCAATTTGAGCACAAAGACATATACACAACACTTGTTGGTTTGTTTTTTGATTTTCCATATATAAAACAGGCTATTTTGTGCTCTGTAGTCGTTGTTGATCCGAAAACTCGTCTTTTTTTGAAGGAAAAAACAATTCTTTTGGAGGTGAATAGTGAAATGAAGCTACCATTTGAAAACAAATATGAGACCCCAGAAACTCTAGGGGCAGACCGAATTGGTCTGGTAGCTGCAGCTTCGTTCAAATACCCAGGAAAAAACTGTTTGGTGGTAGACGCGGGCAGTTGTGTGACCTATGATTTTATTTCATCAGATGGAATCTACCGGGGTGGCGCAATTTCCCCAGGGTTACAAATGCGTTTTAAAGCCATGCATGATTATACAAACAAATTGCCATTTGTTACTTTAAATGAGGCATTTATTGCCCTAGGCACAAATACTCAGAACAGCATTTTAGCTGGAGCTGTCAACGGATTGGTCTTTGAAATAGAAGGTTGGCAAAGCAGTTTTGGGAGTACACATAAAGATTTAACACTTATTTTAACAGGTGGAGACGCACAATTCTTGTCTAAACGACTAAAAAATACCATATTTGCCCATTCTAATTTTCTGGTACAAGGCTTATGCCAATTGCTTGATTATAACACGCTTTAGATGTTTAAAAAGTTATTTTTCACCCTTGTTATTTGTCTATTTATAAAAACTAACGCCCAAGACGGCACGGTTTCTCCCTATTCATATTTTGGTTTGGGCACTTTTAATCCTGCGAATACGGTGGAGAACAATGCCATGGGGGGGTTAAGTATCTATGGGGATTCCATTCATGTAAACCTTCAGAACCCAGCTTCTTATGGTCTCTTGAAGCTCACCACTTATACTGTGGGTGTTTCTCACCGTAGAATGGCCTTGACTTCAGATACCCAAGAAAAAAGCACTGCCTTAACAGCTATTGATTATTTGTCTGTAGCTATGCCCATAGCGGAAAACATTGGTATTGGTTTTGGTATTACACCAGTTACCTCTATGGGGTATATTTTAAATTCTAGCGCAGAAAATGCCAATGGTGAAACCATTACAAATGTTTTCTCAGGAGACGGAGGGCTCAGTAAAATATATTTCTCATTAGGTGCTGCACCAATAAAAAACTTTACGGTAGGGGCTTCTGCCTTTGCTAATTTTGGGACTGTAAATAAAGAAAGGGTACAGTCTTTGAGTTCTGTATTGTTTGGAACCATAGACCGAAGAACTTCAAGAATGAATGGTTTTAATTTTCAGATGGCGGCCAATTACACGCCAAATATTACAGATAAACTGACTTTGTACACTTCTTTTGTTCATACAACAGGGTTGGACTTGAAAGCGAGTAATACGCAACAAGTAGGTTCGCTCTCATTGGTTAATGGGTCAGAATTAGAAGTCTCTGACTTAGACCTGGAGGCCGCCAATTTAAAAAACAATACCGTTAAAATTCCCTCTGTTACAACTTTAGGTCTTGGGATAGGAGAAAACAAAAAATGGCTACTAGGGGCCTCTTATACCATTCAGGAGATGGGTAGTTTTAGCAGTACTTTTCTAAGCCAATCAAATGTGGCATATTCTGAAGCATCTACCCTTAGGATGGGCGGTTATTATGTGCCTGATTACGCTCCATTCGCTTCATTTTTTAAGAGAGCGACTTATCGCTTTGGAATTAGATTAGTCAATACAGGGATGCAGGTAAACAATCAGGCTATTAAAGATTTTGGCACAAATATTGGTGTAGGTTTACCAATGGGAGGCACTTTTTCTAATTTGAACATCGGGATTGAAATGGGTGCTTTAGGTACCTCAAAGGCCGGTTTGATTAAAGAAAATTACTTGAGCCTTCGCGTTGGACTCTCATTAAATGACAGATGGTTCTTGAAAAGAAAAATAAATTAATTATTTTTAGCCCTTATTTTTATAATTAACCACAATACATAACACCACCATGAAAAAGAAACTGCACATATTGACCATAGCCCTAATTGGTTTCGTTGGCGTTTTTAAATTACAGGCGCAAGACTGTGCAACCAATTTATCTATCTACTCAGAATTTGTAAAAGTGAAAAATTACGATTCAGCCTATGAGCCATGGAAGATAGTATACGAGGCGTGTCCAGAATTAAATCCTGCTAACTTTGTGTACGGGGAACGAATTTTAAAGTATAAAATTCAAAATAGCGCAGGAGATGAAAAGAAAGCTTTTGTAGATCAGTTACTTGCTTTGTATCCAAAATACAGAGAAATCTTCCCTGAAAGAGAGGCTTTGGCAGACATGCTTATTGACCAAGCCATGTTAAAAAATGACGAGAAGATTGCCACTACAGAAGAAATTTTCTCGATTTTAGACCAGGCATTTAACCAAGACCGTATTCATTTTACTAATGCGAAAGCACTTTATGTGTATTTTTCATACTTAGTAGATTTGAATGCTGCGGGTATAAAAGATTTAGACGCTGTGTTTGAGACATATGATCAGGTAGGTTCTAAAATAGAAGAAGAAGTAGAGTCTCTTAATCAAATGGTAAACAAATTACAGGCCAAAGAAGATGCTGGTAATATATCTTCTAGAGAAAAAAGACAATTATCGATTGCAGAGAGTAAATCAGAAACTTTTGTAAAGATCAATGAAAGTATAGACACCAAGCTGGGGAATTTAGCCAACTGTGAAAACTTAATTCCGCTTTACGAGAAGAATTTTGAAGAAAAGAAAACTGATGTAAAATGGGTTAAATCTGCTGTAGGTAGAATGTACAGCAAAGAGTGTACTGAAGACCCATTATTTGTTAAATTAGTTGAAGCCCAAAACGCTTTAGATCCAACTTCAGATACGTATTTTTATTTAGGCTTACTTAAAATGAATGCAAGAAATAGCCAAGGAGCTGTAGCAGACTTTAATAAGGCAGTAAGTTTAGAGTCTGACACTAAAAAGAAAGCCAACATACTTTATAAAATAGCCACAATTTATAAGAAGGGCAATAAAAGTTTGGCTAGAAACTACGCTCAGAAATCTATAGACAATAATCCTTCAATGGGAAAAGCTTATTTACTCATTGCTGGATTGTACGCAGAATCTGCTAACGAATGTGGAAGCACTACTTTTGAGAAAAGAGCCATTTATTGGAAGGCAGCTGAAGTGGCTAAAAAAGCAGCTCGTGTAGACTTATCTCTAAGAAGTAGGGCAAAACAAACGATTGAACGTTATATGGCATTAGCGCCATCTAAAACAGATATTTTCTCTTCAGGTTTGGCGGGAAAAACAGTTACTTTTAACTGCTGGGTAGGTGGTAGCGTTGCGGTGCCAAACCTATAAATGAAACACATAAAAACCATTAAATATTTAAAAAGTATTGCCATTACATTTGTAACGGCAATACTTTTTTTTAGTTGTAATTCAAATGAAGGGACAGTTATTTTTGAAGACCCTAAGGTGTCTCCTCAGGGGGTAGCGGAAAATTTTATATTGTATTATACTGAAACAGCTGAGCTCAGCTGTTTCAGTATAATACAATATAAAATTTTCCGCTACCCCCTGAGGAGACACCTT
>Ga0070744_10000364_pt1 | contig 12974 bp, 13 predicted proteins | sample ColrivemetaGS535_FD_74188 | JGI IMG/M metagenome (GOLD analysis project Ga0070744, IMG submission 74188) | Estuarine microbial communities from the Columbia River estuary, USA - metaG S.535 | ecosystem: Environmental > Aquatic > Marine > Intertidal zone > Estuary | place: USA: Columbia River...
ACATGATGCAAGATAGTCTAATTGCGCTTGTCTGATCTGATTTAATCTAACAAGTCTTGCTTCATAATTATTTTTGTAATTGTCATATAAATTATTAATAAATTTATTTTGTGCATCTGTAGGCTGACCATTTCCACCAACTATTGCACCAACCATTGATGTATAAGTACCCCATTGATTTTTTCCAAAAGACTGAAGTAATGCTTGCGCTTCAATAAAAGATTGAACCAATTTAGCATCTAGGTAGTCATCATCTTTGATAATACTCCAATCAGTAAACTCATCATGTATAGTAGCTTTTTGATATGCATTTCTTATAGATATAGATTTATCCATAGCTTGATATGCCAGTCTATATACATCAACGATATCTTGATTGTCCTTAATCCATAAATCAGATTCACACCTTAATTCATATTTTTTACCTGTAGTTGCTGTTGAATATTCATCAAGATTTGCTTTAGTACAAATTGTATCTAATACACCATCTTTATCACTAACATACTTTTTTGCTTTACTTACAGCAGTATCATAATCTTTAGATAAACTTTTTATGAAATGATATTTTTCAGGCTCATTAACCATATATTGATTACCTAATGATCCTGTTGAAATAAATGAAATTGCTTCTTCTACATACCATAAAGTGTAAAGTGAATTAGCTGAACGAACAAAGTATCTAGTATTCATTACTTACTCCCTTTAGTTTTAGTTAATTTAACTGTATGACCTTGCTTAATTAATCTAGCTCTTTTGTTAGCCATATAAAATAGATCGCTGGTTTTAATAGCAACCACCCAACCTATGCTGGGTAGTTGTACTTCTAGTGTGTATCTAGTCATTGTATTGCACCTCAAATGTAGTTCCAACAGTTTGAAAAACTGGCTCTAATGATCTATGAAATTCATTTAATTCATATTCTGCAAAATTATCTAATGCTTTAGGTAAATCTAAATCATGTAATCCAAGCATGGTAGCCTGATTTTTAATTCTGTTTAGTTTTGTTTTAAGCATTTCTAGTTTGCTAAGTGCAAAATCTATATCTTCATCCCATTCGTTGTGTATTGAATTTTGTGTTCTAGTCATGTTATTTAACTCCTTAATTTTGTTTAACATTCTCCTAATATATAGAAGTATATATATAAATGCAAATAAATTTATAAATTAATCTAACAGGCTATTGAGTACAGGGATTGAGGATAGTTGGTTTAGTGCTTCTTGAAAGCTAGTTATCTCCATATCTTTTTTGATATGTTTTTTTGAGTAGATGTAATATTGTTGACTGGCGGTATTTGCTTTGAAGTAAATTCGTTTGCTGGGAAGGAATACAAAAGCATACAGCTCACAATGATAATTGGCGTGTGTCTTTGATATTTTTCTATGCGATTCAATAGGAAAAGTAAACTTGCCCTCTTTGCTTGGGTTTCTTGATTTGACTTGGACTTTATATAAAGCACTTCCTAACTCCACTATTAAATCTGCTGGATGTGAGTCGCAAGTAGGATAACAAAAGTCTGCATGTTCTAGCAGAAATGCTTGAACAATAGTTTCTCCTAGTATTCCTAGTCGCTTCGCTTGATTTTGTTGCTCATTGCTTTTTGATGGCATAAAGCTAACTGCCTTGAGTTATATAAAGCTCTGTTTGGTGTTTGACTATAATATTTAGAATCTAAAATTTCTTCTGAGGATTCTAACCAACATCCCATCTCCATTAAGGCTCTTGTTCTTCTAAAGTTCATCCAGCCTGTTATACCCATTTGAAAGCAACAATCTACGCAGACCATTCTTGCTTGTTCAGGGAAGGTTCTCCAAACTCCCCAACTCTTATCTAATTCTTCATGCACCCTTTTAATATCATTGTCTAATAAATATAAGGCTTCTTCTTCAGATATGCCATTTGCGTCAAGATTCCTGCCTACGCCTATTGTTAGCTTGTCTGCTGAACATTTGTAAGGATTACAAACCAAGCCTTCATGCCTGATTAACATTTCTTTTATTTGATCTTCCATTATTCCTTTAAGCTGTTTCTTGCAACATGGTTGATCTTTTCTAAAGATCGCATACCGCCTAATCCAAGCAATGATAGTGTTAATGTTAATAGTCCTTCTGTTTGTATTTCAGGTAATGGTACATCTGATCCGCTAATGACAATAAACCAATTTAATAATGGTGCTAAAAAGAAGCTCCAAAATAATCCTAAACAAGCCACCCACATAATAGCTGGTCTTGCTCCTGATACAAAAATTGATGAATGTTTAGCTTGCTCACGATTAACCTCTATCTGAGCCATATTTGCTTTATGTAGCTCTTGGTTAAGTTCGTGTTGTAATTTTACTTTTAAATCTTTATCTGCAACTAGTTTGTCTAAAATCTGACTAACAGGTTCAATAAGTTTATCTAACATTTAGATCGATGTTTTTATTATTAGGGTGATAAGAGAAGCTACTATTGTTGTAAGACCGCCAAGAAGCCATATTTTCATGCTATCAACTGTTGACTGTAAAGCATCAGTTTTCTTAAAAATTGTATGCCATCTTTCCATGCACATTTTTTCATGTATTTTTAATTCTGTATGTACTGTTTGTGCGGTCTTACGAGTAGACATTATTCTTCCTCTACAACCTCTGCTTCTGCATTTATAGCTTTATCAAAAGATTCAATAACTAAGTTTTTATATTCATTAGTTATTACATAATCATCATAAGCATCTTGCAGTCTAGCCAATTTTTTGCCAGCAACATTTAATTTAGCTGCTAAACCTAGCTGATCTTCGTTTAAATCAGAAGCTCTATATTCAGTTCCATTAAAATTGATTATTACTGGTTCTTGGTTTTCCATCTTAGTATCTTCTTCACTCATTTATATCTCCATATAATTATTAAAATTAAAGTATATATTAATTTTCTAAAGTTTTGGTTACAGAGCTTGGATTTTTTTCATCTTCTATTTGATTATCTAAAGATGCTTCTAAAGCAGTAACAGCTTCTTCACCCATAGCATCTTGAACCCAACCCTCTATCATTGCTGAAGTTACTTCATCAAAAGGTTTAAAGTCTTGTATATCTTCTGTATTTAAAGACTGAGTACCATAAGATGATCCCATATAGTCTCCATCTTCTTTTGATACACGCCAATGCACATTCCAAATTACTTCTTCATGTCCATCTTGTTCATGTGTATATACGTCTACTGTTTTACAATCCCAATCCATTTTATTTCTCCTTTCTGTTTATAGTTATTTTAAAATTCAATGCTAATAAGTCTACATAACTTAATAGCTTATCAATCCATATATCATCTTTTTTAGACTCAGTAAAAGCTGCAATAATAGATGCTGCTGTTACTATATAAGTTATTTTTGTAATCGTTTCTAATATAAAATCCATTTTATTCTCCTTTAAGGTTTTGAATTTCTGCTTTTAATTCTTCTATTTGTGTTTGTTGTTCTTGTATGGCTTTTACTAATGTAGGAATCATGTCTCCCATTTTTACAGACTTGGCATCATCTAAATCATCATGCTTAAAGTCTCCAATTAAATCAGGTAAAACAGTTTCTACCTCTTGTGCTACAAAACCTACAACATTTTTTTCGTTACTGCCTTCGCCTTCTTTCCAATCAAATTTTCTAGGTTTAAGAGCCATTACTTCAGACAAACCAGTATCTATATCTACAATATTGTCTTTTAATCTTTCGTCTGATAAGGAGCTAATAGATGTTTGTACTGCATGAATTTGACCTGCTCCTGAAACATAAAATGAGTATGCAGAAGTTGATGTGTTTCTCACCAAATAAGTATTTGCACCACTTGAGATAGACATAATGGCTTCACCGCCATCTATGTAACCACCTGCAACATTAACGCTTGTAGATGTTTTCTTAAGCAACAACACGCCTGAAGAATCAATACGCATTCTTTCTGATGAACCTGTAGCAAATCTCATGTCTGTAGCACGAATACCAAAACTTCCTAAAGCACTACCTGCATCATTTACCGCTTGGAATCCAGCAACACTTCCTATTTCTCCTATATTTCCTGCAAAAAGTAAGTTTTTATCAGTTCCTAAATTTATATGTAATTTAGCACTAGGAGTAACACCAATTCCAACATTGCCTGAAGCATCTATACGAACCCTTTCATTATTTGAAGTTAAGAATCGCATAATTCCTGAACTAGTATTAGTGCTTATATCAAGAACAGGTACTCCGCCAGCAGAGTTTGAGCCAATACTTCCAACTATTGTGTCGTCTTTTGCAAAATGAGCAATTGCTCCATCAGATGTATTTCTATTAAAATGTGCAGCATAATTACCATCAGCACAAAAGAAGGCTCTGCCATCAGCACGTAGACTTGTTCCAACAGTTCCACTACTTGCAGTAGTTTGCCCCACCAACACATTGCCTGAAGAATCCAGTCTCATTTTCTCACTACCACCGCCATTTTTATAAATAAAATCAGTAGCCCTTAAATTCATGGTAGTGTAAGCAGAATTGACATTATCATAAGAAGATACTTGTCCAACAACATCAAGATTTCCACCCATTTGGATGTTACCTGAAAGGTAGAGGTTTTTGAATCTATTGATTGCAGCACCTATGTCAATAGCAGCATCTTTTGCACTACCTGTTGATGTAGCTGGATGTATAAGATCATTACCTATAAGTAAATGTGCATCTGTGCCTACAGGAGAACCAATAACAAGATAGCCTGAGTTAGTACCAATACTTCCAACTGTTGTTCCATCTTTTGCAAATCTAAGTATTTCACCATCTGAAGATGTACGATTAAAGAAGTTAGTGAAACCACCATCGCGTATATGATAAGCAGCACCAGTACCAAAAAAGACATGACCAGCGTTAGATGTCCCATCTTCTGTTTTACCCACCAACAAGCTGCCTGAAGCATCCAGTCTCATTCTTTCAGTTCCACTACTGCTTGTAGAAAATCCTATAGCACCATTATGGTTATATATTTGACCTCTTAATGCTGAACCAGCGTGATTGTAGAATTGCATAAACCCATAATCATCTGCACTTCTAGCTCTTATTGCTAAAGCATTAGCTCCAGAATTAGAAGTAATAGTAAGTGGTAGATTTGGATTTGTATTTCCAATTCCAACATTGCCTGAACTATCAATACGCATTCTTTCTGTGTTAGCTGTGGAAAAACGCATATATTTACCAGCATCTTCTTGAATGAAGTGCATATTTCCATCTGTTTGTATTTGTCCTTCAGCACTACCTGTGTTTCTAAGCATTATGCCACGAGAGGTGTTTGCTGTGCCATCAAGTCTGATTTGCAACCCATCGCCAGTTACATCAAGTTTTGTAGTAGGACTACTATTTCCAATTCCAACGTTGTTTGAACTATCTATACGCATGGCTTCACTAGGAGTTGAACCAGTATTAAATGTTATATTTCCGTGTCCTGAAGTAGTACCTTTACAAGAAATGTTTAGAAATTCACTACCACCAGCAGTATGATGGATTTCTGCTTTAGCTGTGGCTGATGGATTTCCAAAAGTTATTGTATTGTTTACTGATGAACCACCATCAAAAATATGCAATTTACTAGCTGGACTAGTCGTAGCAATTCCAACATTGCCTGATGATGTTACTGTAAGTAATTGGTTTGTATCTAAATCACCTGTTGTTTGTGCCAATATAAAGTTGTTACCATTTGCACCAACAGAAAAATCTGTACTATTAGAATTAAAGTAAATTGGTATTTCAGAAGTAGTATTATCACCTAATGTCAACCCATCCATCGTGGCTGTACCAGTTACAGCTATGCCTGTTGAGGTTGTGGCTAGTTTGGCTGAGTTGTTGTGATATAAAGTCACAGCACCATCAGGTTCAAATGTGGCTAATTTTTCTCCACCAATTTTATAAAAACCTGATGTAGCAACACCTGCTGTAAATATTTTTACACCACCTGTTCCTTCATCACTAATAATACTATTAGAACCATCATGGTAAATCTGTAAATCTGCACCAGCTCCAAAGACTGCTTTACCATTATCCCCAAGTTTTACATCGTGATTAAATATAGCTGTACCTGCATCTGACATATCAAGGGTAAGGGCTGTAATGGTAGAACTACCATCTCTGCCTTGAAAATAAATATCCTTATCAGAAATTAAGTTTCGTATATTTAGGTCTTGGTTGTTTGTAGAAAGCAATCCAATATCAGTTCCACCATCAGCCAAGTAAATATTACTAGAGTCTGCATCTAACTTAATATCTCCTGCAACGTCTAGTGTTAGGTTGCCAGTATTATTTGTGATAGTTCCAGCACTACCACTATGTGTAATTCTTAAATCTAAATCAGCACCTATAAATATAGTTCCGCTATCTTGGTTTAAAACTAAATTACCTGTTGATGTAACTGTTCCTACATCTAAGCTGGATAAACTTCCAACACTTGTAATAGCTGTTTGTGCTGCACCTGTTACTGTAGCTGCTGTTCCTGAAACATTACCTGTTACATTTCCCTCAAGATTAGCCACTAAAGTTCCAAGTGAAGCTAAAGTTATATTGCCTGTAGAAGTGCCATCTGCTGTTGTAAGTCCCATTGTGAACTTATCAGCAGATTCATCCCACATAAATACGCCATTGTTTTGATTGCCACGATTAATGAGCATACCGCTATCATTAACTGGCGATCCTGTTAAATTGGCATTAAGTTCAAACAGGTTATCTTCTATTTTTAAATTAGTAGTATCTAGGTAAGTTAAATCACCATTAACAGTAAGATTACCTGCTACTGTTAGACTGTCTGCTATTTGTACATCGTCAGGTAATGATAGTGTTACGCCTGCTGTTTCACTTCCTGATCCTGATACAGAAACTTTATTTGCTGTACCAGTTATTGTTGCTACATAGTTACCAGTAGTATCAGTTCCTAAAGCTACTGAGTTGGCTTGTATTGTACTTGATATGGTTACATCTGAAGTTCCATCAAATGAAACTGAGCCTACTACATCGCCACTTAAAGCTATAGTTCTAGCTGTAGCTAAAGCTGTTGCAGTATCAGCTACAACGCCACTTAAATTGTTAATAAAGGTATTAGTAACTCTAGCATCAATGGCAGAATTTGCCCTTGCATCTGTATAGTAAAGATTGCTTGATCCTTCTCCAATATCATCTGTATCTAAAGTTAAAGTTCCACCTAAAGATAATGAATTAGAATTAATAGTTACACTTGAATTTGCTAGTTTATTATTAGCAATAGAACCGCCAAGCATAGCATTAGTAATACCGCTTGCTTTTACTCTTAGCGCATCTGAATTAATTTCTATTGAAGAATCATCAACGCCAACCGCTAAAGTAACAGCTCCGCTAGTACCACCACCTGTTAAACCATCTCCTGCAACAACTGAAGTTATATCAGCACTATTAGTATTAGCTATAGTTAATGTACCAGCAGTATCATTATAAGTAAGACTTATATTTGCTCCTGCTGTTAGCAAAGTATTAACCTGATCGTCTACCCTTTCAGCAGTAAAGTATTTGTTTGAACCTTCCCCAATATCATCTGTATCTAAAGTTATATTTGCTGAACCATCAAAGCTAACACCTGATATAGTTCTTGCAGTTGCTAAAGTTGTTGCTGTAGAAGCATTACCAACCAAAGCACCTGTAACCTGATTAAAGACCACATTATCAGAAGTTCCTACTGATTGACCAATAGCAAAAGTTACGCCATTACCTGAAGCTGTTGAAGTTATACCAGTTCCACCTAATAAAGATAAAGTTTCAGAATCAAGATCAATAGCAATAGTAGAACTACCATCTGTAATATCTAAATCTTGTGCTGTTACTTGGCTATCTACATAAGCCTTAATTGATTGTTGGGTTGCTAAAGCTGTTGCTGAATCAGAAGATAAATTATCTTCATCTAATATAGATGCTACTGTAGCACCTGAACTAAAACTTAATGAGGTAATACCATTAACAGTACCAGCATTAATATCAAAAGTATTAGATGCAGTAATGCTAACACCAGTAGTTAGCCAAGCATTGTTAGCAGCGTTCCTTATCTTTAATACATTACTTGATGTATCTACCCATAATTGATGAGCATACATTGTAGTTGGTTCACTAGAACCACTATTTAAACTAACTGAAGCTGCTAAAATTTCATTTAATTCTGCTCTAAAGTCTGCTCCTGTTTGGTTTGCTAAATTGTAATCTGTTGCTTGTGCCATAATAAAATCCTATTTTATATATATTAAATCATTGAGGTAAGTTTGGAAATGCAACTTCGTCAATATTATCAGTATCTTGATGACCTGCTAGTAAGTCCCTTAATGCTTGTCTATATGTTTGCCATTCTGTTTTTTTAGTATCAGATAAAGGGCAATCATTTAGTTGTGTCCAATCTGATTCTTTTAATAATGCATTTCTTTTATTTCTCAGTATTTCTAAAATATTATCAGTTCTTTGTATTGCTTCACCACTAACAACTTTATATTCATTAGGTTGGTAATCGCCTTCAATAATACCTTGTCCTTCTAGCAACCCTACTTCATTAATTTGTGCAACAGTAGAGGTTGAATGTTCTATTTCACCAGTTTGTAAATTGTATATAGTAAAGATATTCATTATCGCGTGTTATCCATCATTACATTAAGTGAAAGCTGAGTATGATTATAACTACCTGAAAAATATACTCTCCAATAAACAGTAGATTGAGATGTAGATAGTGTAGTTATCTGACCAGTATAAACGTATGTATATCCTCTATAAGTACCAGCGTTCCAATATATATTTGTATTACCATTTGCATTAACCCAAGTAGAATTATCTAAAGAATATTGAACCCTACCACCACTAACATTACCAAGAACTCCTGAGAAAATTGCTACATATCCTGCATTATCTCTAACTTCAGTAATTGTTATTGCAACAAATGCAGCATTGCTTCCTGTATATTCTGAGGTTCTTTGTACATAAGACATACCATCTCTAGCTAAAGGAAATTTTGTACCTGCTGTTACATGGCTAACAATAGTAGAACTAACATTATCAAAGCTCTTAACATTAAGAGTATCAACATCAATTCTATCACCAGTAATTGTTCCTGAAGCTATATTATTAGCTACGATTGTATTAGCTGCTATCTGATCTGTTGTTATGCTTCCATCAACAATTAAGTCTCCATCAATATAATTACTTATAGCTGAAAAAGAACTACCATCATGCTTGTAAGCAACTTGTGCATTAGTATCTGTTCTGCTTACAACAACAATATCATTAGCTTTTGGGTTTCTACCAAATGCAGTATTGAATTCAGAATCAGAAGGAGCTGTAGTGGCATTACTTCTTTCATATCTTAGCGTAGTAGGGAATATAGCACTTGAACCAAGATTGCTACCACCAATAGTTCCTACACCTAAATTACCACCGCTATAAACAACTGTAGTTCCATCTACATTAGTTAATGTAAGATTTCCTGTTACTGTTGCATTAGTTGCTGTTACAGAACCATCTAAAGCTACCCTAAAAGGCGCACTAGCAAAAGTATTATTTCCAAGATGTATTCCATCTGCTGTAGATAAAGATATTCTAGTAGCGTTAGCTCCTGCTATTAAAGAAGTAGAGCCAACAGTAAAACCACCAATACTTCCTGTATCAGCAGATATTTCTCCTGCTATATCTAAATCAGAGCCATCAAACTTTAAATAATTGGTGCTAGTTCCAATGTTAAATTTAGGTGTACCACCATCATTACCCAACCAAAATCCAGTAGTTGTATCTGTATATCCTGACTTAGCCTGTTTAACAGCCATGCCTGAAGCTGTACCTAAATTAAGCTCACCAGTTGTAATCTTATTTGCACTTAAATTATTAACTTTTGCATCTGTAACAGCACCATCTTGTAAATCACCAGTATAGATAGGCTCTTGTGCTACAGAAAATGATAAAGCTGAAGAAGGGTTGCTTTCAGAACCTACACTATTAATTGCTGTAACTGTTGCTGTATAACTTCCTACAGCTAATAAATCTAAATAAACATAGTTATCATTTACTGTCTTATTAACAACTGGCTTTGCGCCACTATCCAAAACTGTAGCTCTATATAAATCAACTGGATAATCTGTATTTTCAGTCCAAGTTAAAAAAGCTCTAGGATTAGAACTGTCACTATCTGTAAAAGCTAATCCTGTTGGTACTACTAATTCAAAACCTGTAGGTGGATCAGATTTAGGTGGTACGCTTTCAACTGGTGGTATTTCCCATGTATAAATATCAATATACTCTATTGCTCTAACAGCTATTAGTCCATTTGCCTCTAAGTCCATAGTTTCAATTCTAAATAATTTGCTTGATAGACCAAGACCAGCATAAGTAACTGTAATAATTGATCCTACATTAACTTTATATAATTCAGGCGTTGCCATAAAGTTAATAGAGGTTTGATATCTTGATCTAGCTAATACAGCCTTACCCATATTCCAAGCTACATAAGGTGATACTGCTAATGGTGCTGATACTTTAACTTCTAATTCTTCACCACCATCATCGTCTTTATAAGTAGAGGTACTGTTATTGTGATAAATAGTAGCGGTGTCTTGTTCATAACCTTGCGCGCCATTAAAGAACTCAACTACAACCTTATTTGCCCTATTATCTTTATTGCCATAATCAATAGATATGCCATCTATAATATGATCGTCTGTAACTGTAAATTCTGAAGAACCAGTATCTTCAATTAATAATTCATATTTACCATCAACATAATTGAAAATACCACGCATATTGCCAAGAAGCTCTTTAGCATTTTCCATGACATTTTTATTAGTATCTATTACACCATTACAATGAAAGCGTTTTGATTTAACTAAAGAAGTGCCACCTTCATCATCATAATCATTATCAAATTCATCATCTATAATTATTATGTTTTGTTGGGTTTGACCATAAAAAGCATTTCTTTGAATATCAGTAATTGTTTTTTCATCTATGATTAAATTTCCGCTACTATCTTTTAAAAATAAAGCATCTCCTAGTTTATATTTAGACCATTGAGATTCATTAGAAAAGGTAACTTGATTAGAGCCACCACTAGCACTCCATGTAGTAGAAGCATAAGAACCATTAAAATCAGGCGTATCAACTAATGTATCAGTTAGAACTGCTGCTACTCTAAAAGATTCTAAATCTAAATCGCTAGCTGTTAATCCTTTACCATACTCATCGTTTGTAATATAACTGAGGAAACAGCAAGCAGCATTATCATTCCAAGCATAAGTAGATGGTGTTGCTAATCTTTGTGAACCGCTACCACCTGTAACTGTTGAGTCAAGTCTTGGATCGTAAACCTTTTGTCCTTTTACAACTACAGTTAATTGCGGTACGCCTTTAAAAATTGCCTTAGTATCGTATTCAAAGGCACACGCAATATAAGTTATGCCATTTAATTTATGCGCTGTAGTCCACTCACTAGCTACTGAAGCTCTAAGCATTGGATCAGCAGTCTGTGAGGTTGCGCCATGATGTAGATTAAATACAGCCCTGTATCTTTTAGTTGGATCAGTACCACCACCGCCAGCAACAGCATTGCCATTATTAGCTCCAACCTGAGATGCAGTATTAAGGCTACCTGCACCTGAACTTATTTTGTCTGATCCTATATACCAACCATCTCTAAATCTACTTGGATCAGTAATAGGGTTTCCATCAAGCTCTATTGTTCTTCCTTCTATTTGTTCACATTCGCCAACTGATAAAGCATAAACAATAAATAAATCTTTACTTCTATTAGAAGCAGTATCCATATACACAATTTGCGCGCCAACTCTACGTCTACCATAGATAACAGGTATCTTTCCACCTGCTGCTGTTTTGTTTGCAAGTATGTCTTGACCTTTAGCAAGCATATCTTTTGCTTGAGAAAAGTTTTTAATACCTATTAATACTGTGGCTACTCTAAATACTGTTGATACAAATGAAGCAACAGCTTTAGTTCTAGCTACAAAAGAACCTATGGCTGAGAAAACTTGCATTGGAGACATATTAGCTGCCCCACCTTACATCTGATTTAGTTTGTGTTGCATATTCAAGACCTTTATCGCCTGAAGAAAAGTTTTGTTGAGATTCATCTGAATAATGTCTGCCCTTAGTTAAGTTCCAATTACTCCAATGATTAGCAACTACAATACTAACTGTAGAATCTGAAGTGCTTTCAGCTATAGAGACTGATCTAATTTTGCCTGTAAAGTAATTAATAGCACCAACTAAAGCATCGCTAGAATCCATAAAGGCTATATAAACATTTACAGATTTATCTATGTAAGCACCAGTATTAATTAATGCTCTTACTTCATCTGTTACATTTGAAAATGTAATATTCATTTCATCTACTTTTAATTCACCTGTTTCTTGCGTAGTATCTACTGCTAGATAAGAACCGCCAGCTTGATATGTTTCTGAGTTGTAAGTTATGTTTGTATAAAAATCTGTAGCTCTGATAACTGTTGATAAATTTAGCTCAACAAGAAAAGCAATTTTATTAGCTTCTGCTGAAACTTGAGTTTGCAGAGCTGTAGATAAGCTCCTACCCATTAGACTACAACCTCGCGCACTTCAAATGAGATGCTGTAAAAGCCTGAAGCATCTGTTGAATAGCTAATTTCTCCTGTAGATAAGTAAACTGTAAATTGTGGCTTATTTACTGTTATTGCTTCGTTATTTGCAACAGCAGCCACTAATGGCGGTGATATAGTTATAGAAGCAGCTCCGCCACTAGCTGTAATATCGTCTGTAACCATATAAACTTTAGAATGATTAGCAAATTTAATTAAATCACCTGCTCTTAATGCATTATTAGTGTGAGAAAATCCATCTGCTGGTATATCTGCATCTGCTACTGATTGTGCGCCATTCACTAAAATATCAGACTCAGAATGACTTACGCCTTTATTATTTAATGGATAACCAATTTGAAATGTCTCAAACATACCTTTTTGTT
>Ga0070744_10000375_pt1 | contig 12757 bp, 10 predicted proteins | sample ColrivemetaGS535_FD_74188 | JGI IMG/M metagenome (GOLD analysis project Ga0070744, IMG submission 74188) | Estuarine microbial communities from the Columbia River estuary, USA - metaG S.535 | ecosystem: Environmental > Aquatic > Marine > Intertidal zone > Estuary | place: USA: Columbia River...
GCATTATTAAGCAAAGTTGAACAGAAGAAAACTAAAATTGCTTTTGATTTTAATCATATTATTGACTTTGTAAAAAACTTACCCAAAGACACAGAACATTTTGATCTTAGTCTAACTGGTGGCGAACCATTTATTGTTGATAAATTTAATGAAAATATAAAATATATATTCAAATCATTTTTTGCTACACATCCGAATCAATCTGCAACATTAAACATTTCTACTAATACTAATATTGATGTAGAAAACTTATTTTCTTTTTATGAAATGATCAATATTCTCAAAGAAAAATATCGTTTAAGAATGATAATAACTTCTAGTGTTGAAAATTTAGAAGAACGTGCTGAGTATGTTAGAGGCGGATTAGTTTGGTCAAACTTTTTAGAAAATTTTAAAATACATAATACTAATGCCGACGGTCATGAAATACGTATGACTATTAATCCATTTACCATAGTCAATATTTCAGACTTTTTTAAATATTTCAGCGACTACCCTAAAATACATTTCCTTTACAACTATCCGTTTCAAAAGTTTTGGAGATTAGAATCAATGGATAACCGATTTGACAAAGAATTAATTAAGTTAGAAGACTATGTTATTAAAACTAATTTTGAACATAAGTTCTTTCCTGATCCATGGTATAAAACATTAAATCAGTTTATGCTTGATGACAAGAAGAATGCCCAACTATTCAAACAAGCAATAACCGGAATCGATGAAGTCAGGAAAACAAATTGGCGAAATGTTTTTCCTGAGTACATTGATTGGATTGATTCTATTAAGTCAAATGTCAATGACAGGAACTAACCAAGGAAAAGTTTCTCTCCAGTTGGTCTTTTTACGTGTATCCATCTTATCTAAAAATACTTTAAATGCCTTTAACTTTATTGGATTAAACGGCTGACTATTATTAATACTCTTGACCACACCTTCTAGATAGTCATACAGCGAATCAACCCATTGATCTCCCCGCGGCATCAAAGATAGTACAGTTTTCAAATCTTCATCAAAGAACCCAGTAGGAAAAATACTGGGATTCATTTCGCTAGGAGCTGTTAATAAATTGAAACTATTAGTAATAGGATGTATTAATCGCCATTCGTTTAGTTTGCGAACTAATTCTGGCATGGCTTTAATCGACAACGAACTAATAGTACTATTAACTATTATTTCTAGCCACGGGCATTCATTGACCATGTAAGAGAAGTTCTTATCAAATTGTGCTAGATTTAATCCACTGCGAATATATTCTGCTTCTGGACCCCAGCAATCTAAACTGGCAATAATACCTACTCTCATTTGTTTTTCATCTTGTAGTCTTTTCATTTTAGTAATTAGTCTAGTGAACTTTTCAAAGTTTACTTTTAAGTTACTAAAAAATTTAATTTGTATACCCGGCTCAATATCGCTGGCTAACAAAAAGTCTATCATCTGTTCAGTTTCGTCTTGATAAAACGGTTCACCGCCTAGTATATGAAGTACTTGTAATGTTTTGTAATTATTTTTAAACCAGTCCCAAAATTCTGCTAGTCTAGAATCATATAATTGATCTGCTGATTCTGCGTGACTGACTAAGAATCGTTTATCTGGTTTAGGATTATTTGGATTAAATGTATAATCCCAAAATTCACCATGGACTTTATTCTCCTGTACCCATAAACTACTCAGTGTCGGGCTACAATATATACAGCTCATATTACATTTGTTACTAAAATAAATTTCCAGCATCGTCGGAGTCGTAACAATAGCTCTGTCATTTATTTTTAGTTCCGGAGAAACTAGTAAATGTGCAGAGCCATTAGACTCGTCTACTAATTTTATCTGTGTAAGTCTATCACTCATGCCGCCGCTGGCTTCGATATCTTTGCAATATTCACAGCCGTGTCCTGGCCATTCGTTGTTAAGCATTTTTGTTCTAGCTTCTAGTTTTTCCGGAGTATTATGAAATGTATGGAATTCTCCAGGTTTCATGTACGAGTGACCAGTTCTATGACATGAATTAGTTGATGATTGGTATACATAAACCGTACTCCAACTCCATTTTAGTAAACAACCGAGGTCTGATTTAATAGGAAATATTTTTTGCATATAAATATATTTATATGATAAGAACACATTATTTTTATGGTTGTAGCATGACCGCAGGCGATGAACTAAGTGATGGTGATCTCGAGTATCCATTTAAAATGGGAGTAACACCTAATTACATAGACGTAAAAACTAGGATATTAAATACTCCTCTAAAAGAGCAAGAATATTTCAAAGCAAATAAAAAGGCAGCATACCCTGCTATTTTAGGTAAAAAATGTAATATCCTTACAACAAACATTGCAGAAAATGGAATGAGTCTTAGACAGAATATTCTTAAAATTCTTTCACTAGCAACAAACTCAGAAGAATTAATTGCAAGTATATTCTTGCAAATACCAATATTAGGCAGGGAACTTTTTTTAACAGCAACTTCAGAAGAATCTATTCAGTTAGCTAATAAACTATATTTTAACAATGAATTAGAAGCGTACAGAATTGCAAAACTGATGTCACACTCTGATATACAATCGTGTGTAGAAGATATAACTGATTTAGTATTGCTAGATGGATTTTTAAAATTAAAAAATATTAAATTTACAATAATTGATATTAATAATAGTTTAAACTCTAGATTTCATTTATTAATTCCTACTAATTATCAATGGATGTATCATCTTCAAAGACATTTACCCATACTAAAAGTTATCACAGAAGAAGACTGGTGTTTTCCAAGTTGGCACATGAATCCATATGGACATGAAAAAATGGCAGACTTGATAAAAACAAACATAATAGATAAATTATGAGTGCGTATTTAACGTCAGTTAAAAAAATACAATTTGAGTTAAGCTCTACCTGTAATCTACTTTGCCTTGGTTGTGTTAGAACGGATCCTGTTAACTTTAATCAAAAAAAAGAATTCATTGATCATAAACAATATCTATCAAAAAAGACTTTTTTAAAAATTGTTTCATCAAAAGAATTTGAATCAGCAACACATTTAGAATTTTGCGGCACTATAGATGATCCATTAATGCATCCTGAATTTTTAGAAATGTTAAAACTAGCACAACAAGTTAAAAAATTCACTGTTAACATACATTCTAATGCAAGTCTGCGTAGACCAGAGTATTGGACTAAGTTAGCAGAAACTTTACTTTTACATAAAAGTCATCAAGTTAACTTTAGCATTGATGGCTTAGAAGATACTAATCACGTATATAGACAGGGCAGTAACTGGGATAAGATAATAAAAAATGCATCTGCTTTTATACAAGCAGGTGGATATGCAGTGTGGCAATATCTTATATTTCCTTGGAATGCTGATCAAATAGACGAAGCCAGAGAGTTAAGTAAAAAAATGGGCTTTGCTGAATTTCATCAAAGAATAGATCGTAGTATTGCCACACAGTTGGGTTTAGAAAAAATCAATCAACGAAAACAGTCTACTAATATTATTAAATCTAATTATTCGTCGTTAAAGGATATTACTATTGAATTAAAAGAAAAAACCAACGATAGTATTGAATGTAATAATCAAAAGAATGAAATGTATTTTGTAAGCTACGAAGGAAAATTATGGCCTTGTTGTTTTATTCAAAATGGATTATTATCAGCTGATGCGGGCAAGCGTGAATTGCTAAAAGATAGAACAGAATATAGAGATTCTGCATGGAATGATTGCAATATAAACAGCATCGGGGATATATTAAAGCATAGTTTTTTTGCGGAAGATTTAGTAGATAGTTGGAAGTCACTTGATTACGGCTTGGGAAACAAGCACAGGATACACAGATGTACCGAAGTCTGTAGTAAGAAAAAAATAAAAGAACTTCCAATTGGTCAACATAAAATTACAGAATTTATAATAGTATGAAAAAAAATATACATTTTCTTGGCTGTAGTTTAACAGCAGGGGATGAATTAAGCGACGATATTTGGTTTCCGTGGAAGACAGAATGTAAGACTATTGAAGAATTTATTGAACGTAGGCATAAATTTTTAATCAACTATACCCCAGATCAGATTATTAAATATAGGCAAAATAATAAAGATCTTGCCTATCCCTCATTGGTTGCCGTAGACGATTGTGAAATTTTTAATCACGCTGAAAATGGCAACAGTTTAAGATCAGTTATATTTTTAGCATTACAATTAATTTATACAAAACAAGTAGATATATTGTTTGTACAAATCCCACCAGCTGGAAGAGAGATGTATATGAAATTTAATAATAATGTTGATCTACAATCTTTAACTCTAGATAATCTACAATCTTTAACTTTGGCACAACCAGATAATTATGAAGACGCTGATATTAAAAACTATATTATTGCTAAAAATATGTCACACATTTACATTCACCATTCGTTGGATGATATGATCGACTTATTAATGTTAGTAAATGTAGCAAAACAGAAAAAAATTCTACTAGGAATAATAGTATTTGGCAACGAATTAGAACATAGGTTATCAGATTTAAGACTTTCGACAGAATTTAATTTCATTAGGAATAATTTCTATGACGAAGTTGATAACTTAATTAATTTTTCCTCAATTAAGGAACGTTATACATTATTATTGGGTTCCCATCCTCCTAAAGAAGCTCATATAGAAATGGCTTATGAAATTAAAAAAATATTACTTAAACTTTTAAATTCGGTAAATGATTCAGAATTTAAATAAAGTCTTAAACTTGTTGATATTTTAATGTTAGTTTGTTAAATACTACTATGACAACAGAAATAAGTAAAACCTTTTGTATCCTACCATGGGTACACCTAAGCACACGACCTAATGGACATATGAGAGTATGTTGTACTGCTAATGCAAGTTCAGTGGGTCCAACAAACGATAAAGAACACGGCGGTGAAGTAGGCATTCTTAAAAATGCTGACGGCAAACCTGCTAACTTGAATCACACAGATTTTTTAAGTAGTTGGAACAATGACTACATGAAAAACACTAGGCTTAAAATGCTGGCAGGTGAAGAACCCGCTAGTTGTACCAAGTGTTATAAAGAAGAACGTGAAGGGCACAAAAGTAAACGTGAATGGGAAACCAAATACTGGAGCGAACGTGTTGATCTCGACAAGCTATTAGCTGACACACAAGAAGACGGTGCAGTTCCTCCGCACATTGCTTATATTGATATGAGATTTGGTACTAAATGTAACTTGGCCTGTGTTATGTGTAGTCCACATGATAGTAGTCTATGGGTTCCAGAATGGAATAAAATGTATCCAGAAATTAAAAATGAAACTCTCAAAGATACAATGCAATGGGGAAGCAAAGGCAAAGAAAATGGTGCCAGTTATAACTGGCATAAAAACAATCCTGAATTCTGGACTCAATTGTGGGAACAAATTCCTAACATGAAACAGCTTTACTTTGCAGGCGGCGAACCACTAATCATCGAAGAACATTACATGATTCTTGAAGAATGTATTAAGCGTGGCTATGCCAAAGACATGGAAATTCGTTATAACAGCAATGGTGTAGAATGGCGTGAAGACTTGTTTGAACTATGGAGTCATTTTAAACTAGTTCGTTATCACTACAGCGTTGATGCCATCGAAGATCGAAATGACTATATTCGTTATCCAAGTGTATGGGAAAGAAACTTGGAAGCATTTAGACAATTAGACAACGAAACAGGAAAAAATGTAGAAGTATCCATAGCATGTGCCGTACAAGCATTAAACATTTATTATATTCCAGAGTTTCTAAAATGGAAACTACAACATGGATTTAAGAAAATTAATATGTGGCCATTTGGCGCAGGCGGCATTAACTATCACTTTGTTTATCATCCACCGCATTTAAATGTTAAGATATTACCAGCATGGTTTAAAGATGAAATCGAACGTAAGTACGAAGAGTTTATCCCTTGGTGGACTGCTAACTGGCAAAAAGGTGTGCCAAAATGGCATGAAGGTCGAGTCACAGAAGAACAGTGGCTAAACGCTGACTACGGTATTAGTAGACTACGTGGTATGGTTAAATTTGCTAAAAGTGAAGACTGGAGTAATCGATTGCCAGAGATGAAAGAGTATATAGAGTTGTTAGACAAACAACGTGGCACTGATTTTTATACCACGTTTCCTGAGATGAAAGATATCTTTAAAGATGTATGAAGATTTATTAAATTCTAAAAACTTTTGTATACTTCCGTTTGTTCACGCCCATGTATCGACAACTGGGAATAGTCATCCGTGTTGTTTAAATTTTGATGTAACTTTTGGCAATGTTAAAGAACTTGGTATTGAGAACGTATATTCAAAAAATAATACTACTCTAATTAACTTTAGGCAAGATATGTTAGATAACGGTTTGCCAAAGAGTTGTAAAAAATGTAGTAGGCCTGAATCATATGGTGATACTAGCCATAGAATTACTAGTAATGAAATGTTTGGTCATGTGTTAAATGAGATAGATGATCTAGTAAACAATGAAGATATGTTTCTTTGGGACGTTCGTTTCAGTAACTTATGTAATTTAAAATGTCGTATGTGCAGTCGGGGTTCTAGCACTAGGATAGCAGAAGAAGAAGGCGCAGACGATGTACTGGTTAAGCCGTTTAATGAGTATGAAGAATTTTTTGATTTCTTTATTAAAAACATAGATCACGTAACAGAGTTTTATTTTTGTGGCGGTGAACCATTGATGATGGAAGAACACTATAAGGTATTAGATTTATTGGTTGAATATAAAAAGTTTAATGTAGTGCTACGTTATAATTCAAACTTAACTGTATTAAAATTAAAAGATAAGAACGTTATCGACTATTGGCGGCAATTTAAAAAGGTTAAAGTATCGGCTAGCATTGATGCTGGATGGGAACAGTTAAGTTATATTCGTCATGGAGCGGATTGGGATATTGTCCTTAAAAATCTATTAAACATTCGCCATAATGCAAGTCACGTGAGACTTGCAGTAGGAGCAACCGTGAATATATTCAACGCTTTTCATGTTTTTAAAATGTACAAGTATTTGCTCAATCAAGATCTAATAGAACCTGATAGGATGTATTTTATTCCGGTTTTTGGTAATACAAGTTTATCTTGTTTACCACTCGATATGAAAAGAAAAGTCAACGACTATTGGCTTGCTGAATTAGATGAAGTTACTGAACAAAATGTCATTGATTCTGGAATGGCGTTATTACAAGAAATGAATAACATAGATAAAAGTTATATGCTGCCAAAATTCATTGAAGATGTAAAAGAATTAGATCGAAAACGTAATGAAAACTTTGTAGAAGTTTTCCCTGAATTAAAGGAATTATTAAATGGCTAAAGATTTAGAATGGGTTCCTGGTGATCCACTTAAAAAAGAATATATACCAGTAGATAACGTTGAACATCCTCGTTGGGCGTCTACCTGGGGTGATAGCTATGCCGTTGATAATCTATTTGACGATGACGAGTTAGATTGGTTAGAAGATCTAATGCACAGACAACATCGTAGTCGCAGAGTCAAACGCAGCGGGACATTGCACTTTAATGTAGATAATCAATTAATACAAAATAAATTTTACGAAAAACTTAAAAGCGTTATACCTGAACTAACCAACGAAACAATATGGGAAGGTAATTTTTTAATTACTGCTACTCCATATAACTTGCACATCGATACCGGAAACCCTGCTACATTAAAAAACACAGATAGTATTCCTGGTAAACAATTTATTATTCCACTTTGGATCTGTGATAAACATAAAGAGGAAGGTCTAGAACTAGATTGTGGTACAGCAATCTTTAAAAATAGATTTCTAATGTATGGAACAAACTTTGCCAAAGGTGATGCCAAGTATGACACAAACGTATTCTTCACTGTGCGTAACTATGATGATTTGGTATGTTATCGTAAAGACGGTTCAATGTGGGATGTAGATTGGAACAAGCAAACTGTCAGTGACAGTGACTATAATAGATATTTTCGACATTATAATAAACAATGGTTACAGGGTTTTGAATTAGAAGCTGTATATAATTGGAAGCGTGGCGGTATTATTGTATTTGATCGTTGCCAAGCACACAGCGGAGTTAACTTCCCCGACAATGGCGTAACTATGAAATGTGGATTATCAATGATGTCTACTATTAAAAAATGATAGAAAAAGAAAACGTTAGGATAGTTCACGTTGAGGCAAGTAGCAGATGTAATAGTCAATGTCCTATGTGTAGCAGATATACAGGACATGGATTTGTTCAGCCAGATTTAATCGAGGGCGATTTAACGGCAGATGTATTTTATAAGTTATTCACTACAGATTTTGCTGGTCAATTGGATCATGTATACTTTAGCGGTGTGTACGGAGATCCTTGCTTGAACAAATTATTGCCAGAGTTTGTTAACTACTTAATAGACAGCGGTGTTAAAAGTGTTAGCATAGATACCAATGGTGGCTATCGCAGTGAAGATTGGTGGGCAAGCATGGCTCGTCCCAACGTATTAATTAACTTTGCATTAGACGGCACTGACAATGAAGCATTAGAAAAATATAGAATAGGTGTTAAGTATGATAAAGTATATTCTAACTTACAAGCATATGTAGCCGCCGGCGGACAAGCACAATGGAACTTTATTGCATTTAAACACAATGAACATCAAGTTGAAACTGCTAAACAATTAGCCAAAGACTTGGGTGTCAAGTTTAGACTTAAAGTTACTCAAAAATTTAGAGGTAAAAAAGACTTTAAAGTTATGGTAGAAGGCAAACATGTGTTTACATTAGAGCCACCGGAACAAGAACAGTTTAGACACACTAATATAGGTAAAGAAGAACACGTACCAATTACATTATTTAAGTTTGATCTCAAGCATTATTCTAAATTAAATAACAATAAGATAAACTGTAAGAGCTTAGAACGACAGGAAGTATATTTGGCAGCAAATGGTATGCTCATGCCATGCTGTTATTTGGGTACACATACACATGACAGTCCGGGCGCATGGAATCTCAACGAAAATTATAATTTAAAAGATTTTGATTTGAATATACAGTCAGTAGACTATGCGCTTAAAAAACAGTATAATATAAGTTCAAAATGGAATGAAACAATAGAAAACGGAAATCTTATTACTTGCCTGCATACCTGTGGCAATCAAGAAAATACAACCCTGTATATAAACGATAAGATGGAAAAAGAAAGTATATTAAAGTCAAAGTAAGCATATGACAACAAGTAAAACATTCTGTATAATGCCTTTTATACATCAAAATATCAAGCACGAAGGCAAAGTTGGTGCTTGCTGGAGATATCCTGATCGTATCGGAGACTATCGTAGTCAAACATTAAGTGAAATTTGGAACAGTACAGAAACAAAAGAATTGCGTCGTGCAGTATTAAATGATGAGCGTCCTACAGGATGTCGTAGTTGCTGGGACTTTGAAGACAGCGGTGTTGCAAGTACACGGCAGACATGTAATGAAACATACAAAGACAGCTACAATATAGACTTTGACGAAGTTATTAGTAAAGTCAATAAAGAAGACTATTCAATGCCATATGAGCCACAAAGCATTGAAATACGTTTTGATAATACGTGTAATCTACGTTGCAGGCATTGCAGTCCCACTTACAGTAGTCAATGGGAAGTATTAGCATTTAAAGACGACGAAGTTAAAAAGTTCTTTACCAAGCATGGTGCCGGCAGACTTGAAAAGAAACATATCAGTTTACCGGAACGTAGCTTTGAAGAGTTTAAAAATGCTATACCCCACTTACGTGAAGTATTAATTGCTGGCGGCGAGCCGTTACAACAAAAGCGTCATTGGGAAATGATTGATGCTATGGCAGGACATGAACAAAATATAACACTAAGTTATAACAGTAATCTAGTAGCATTGGGCTTGGGTTATTACAACGTATTAGATCACTGGCCTAAGTTCAAGAAGATTATTCTACGTGTGAGTATTGACGGAGATGACACTACATTTAGTTACTTTAGAACTTATGGTGATATCAATAAGATTGTAGCCAATGTGCAAAAATTGCACGAACTTAAAAATATTGAAATGAGTTTGACTACAACTGTTAGCATTTATAATATAACTAGATTAGTTGATATTGTTAAGTTTGTTAATGCCGCTGGCGGATTATTTCATACAAGTATGGTCCAATATCCCAAAGCTATCAATCCCAAAGTATTGCCTGCAAATATCAAATCAAAAGTTACTGCTGATTGGACAGCGTTCAAATTAACATTAGATGATTCTGCATTATGGAATCATAGTCAATGGAGCAATGAAAAACGTAAACAACAACAAAAGAAACGTATTGTTCGTTACGGTGATCATGCAGTTAATTATATGAATGCCGATGACTATACGTCAGAACTAGGCGAAACTGCTGAGTATATTAACTTCATGGACAAACACAATAACACTAGTTTTGTTACTGTGTATCCAGAGTTAGCAAGTATTCTTTAACGCGATTAAGGATCTCAGGAACAATAGATTGTCCTGAATTCTTTCTAACTTTATCCATAGAATCTATATAATTAATAAAGTCCCTAGAAGAATCTTTACTGCCTTCGGCTTTACTAATTAGTTGTTCTAATTTAAGTAAGCTAGCACCTATACACTCTGGAATGCCACCTAAATCTGCGTATTTTACAACAAACTCTTCTCGATAGGCATTAACCCATGTTAGCACATCTGAATAGTATTCTTTTGGCAATATATTTAGATTGATATAGCTAGGATCATGCGCCGGCTGTAATTTAAAGAATCCATCATATTCAGTTGCCAGCAAGCTGGATCTAAAAACAGTAATTTTATTACCCGAATCTTTATATTTGTCCATCCACCATGTCATCAGTTTAGGTATTTCTAATATGCTTAATACACTCAATGTTGTTGACATAATAATACTAATATTTTCATGTTGTTTGCCAAATGCCAGCCAATGATCAATGGCATTACTAACAGTTTGTTTAGCATCACCTTCCCAAATACTTCCATAACGAATATAGTCATTGGCTTGACCAAACGCATCAATGCTTAGATTTAACTGTACAGCTTCAAACTTAGCTAGATTTTCTAATAACTTGGGACTAGGGATATAACTGCAATTGGTATATATTTCTAAGCTAATCTGTGCTGGTCTGCCTTTTTCACAGATTAAGTCAATGAATTTAATGAACTCTGGATTTATCATAGGCTCGCCGCCAGTGAATTTAATAACACGCAAAGTCTTTAGTGTTTCTTCATTGGGAACAAATTTTAAGTTATCTAATTTTTGAAATACTTGACGTTTAATATTTTTATTTACAATTTGATTTAATTCTAATTCATCGTTATGCCATGTCGTACTCAGTGAGCTGTTGCAAGTTAAACAAGCTAGATTGCAATAGTTACCAAAGCCTACTTCTAAAAATTCTAATTTTGGTTCTGCATATTTGGGTCGCTTGTGTAGAAAGCCTTCATTATATAAGATAGCAGAACCTAAACGCATACTTTGTTGTACTTCGCCTTTAGTTCCCTGTTCTTCTTTATAACATTTGTAACATCCTACTAAAGGAGTCTTGTCTACAGTATAATCTCTTGCGGCACTCCAGTAATCTCCAAAGAAGCTTTCTTCCATGGTATTAGTTTGTATTGTGGATTTTTCTCTGTTTGGACTAAGTTTTAATAGCATGTCGGTGCTATTTGGTTCTTTGGAAGCTCTGTGGGCTTCGTCACCAATATCATACCGACAACAAAGTTTACTTTGTCCAGTTGGCTTGTACTGAATGTGCATCCATGGAAGTATGCAGGAGCTAGGATTACGTTTAGTATATAGTTTGCCTGAAAAGTCTTCTTCACTTAAATTATCAGTTGTGGCAATCTGGGTCACACTGGGATACAACTTAATATTTTTAAGCCACAGATTATGTAATATATTATCAATGGCATCTTGATATTTTGCAGAATCATAGCCTTCTGGATTAACATCAATCTTTACAAACTGACTTAGTTTTTTTCTTAGATGCGGTAAACGGTCCAAGAATGTAATAAACTGTGTATTATTTTCTATGATGTCAATGTTCAAATAAGTAAAATGACAGTTCTTGAAGCTATTCCACGATTCTGTAAAATTATCGTAGTCGTATCTTATAGTTTTGTCTAATGGAGAATTCTTTTTATATCGTAGCACAAAAGGTGCGCCTTCGAGGTTAAACTTAGTTAATCCTTGTTCAATGTAATTAAGTAGTCCAGAATAATCATATTCTTGATTGGTTTCTACTTTACCATCCCATGCTAGTAGATACTTGAACATTTCAATATGTGTGGGATTCTTATCGTAAATGATAAAGTGCAAAGGCTCATTATCTCTATTTTCTTTTCGTTGGCCAATACTTCTAACCAGCATATTAAAAATGCTGTCAGCTGGACCTATAAATCTAGTAAATGTATTATTTAATACGCCCTTACCGTGGCTTGCTTCGTGTTCTTTTATAATTGAAAATGGCTTCATGTATGTATTTAACGCTTGTAAATTAAATTTGTAGGCACTAAATACTGATAACAATATTAATTGTTTCGATTTAAGGAAAATATTATGAGCAGAGTTCATGAACTTATTAAGAATAGACATACAACTCGTTTGATGACTGATGCAATCAAACCAGAAGATGTCCAAACTATTATGGAATCGGCACGCCGAGCCCCTAGTAAAAATAAAATTTACGGATACAAAGTAATAGCATTGACAAACAGCGAGCAAGGTAAAAA
>Ga0070744_10000418_pt1 | contig 12229 bp, 14 predicted proteins | sample ColrivemetaGS535_FD_74188 | JGI IMG/M metagenome (GOLD analysis project Ga0070744, IMG submission 74188) | Estuarine microbial communities from the Columbia River estuary, USA - metaG S.535 | ecosystem: Environmental > Aquatic > Marine > Intertidal zone > Estuary | place: USA: Columbia River...
GACACCTCACTTCTCCGCATACGGAAGGAGTCCGAATGGACGAGGACACTGTCTTGAAAACAGCTGGGTGTAAAAGCTTTGGGGGTTCGATTCCCTTTCCTTCCGCAAATGGAGAGTAAACTAATCTGGTGATTAGGGCCGCCTGCTAAGCGAGTCGTACCTTCGGGTATGGGGTTCAATTCCTCTTCTCTCCGCAAAGAGATAACTGGAGAGTTGTCCGAGTGGTTTATGGAGCACGCTTGGAAAGCGTGTGTATCTGAAAGGGTACCGAGGGTTCGAATCCCTCACTCTCCGCAAAAAATATAAAATTATGGAAGCAATTTATTCATATCACGCAAGAAGAGGTACATCTTTTGAAACTACTTTAGGTCTTTTGCAAGAACTATTGAATGAAAGATTATCACCGGAATGGAGAAGAATCTGGGTACAAGGATCTAATTCTGGTAGAACAAAATTCTGCTTTACTATATTTCCAAATAGAGGTGAATACACTATGAGATTTTTAGATGCTGGTTCATTTAGACAATTTAGAACTGATGGAAACTTAGATGAAGAAATTGAACTAATTGAAAGATTTATAACTTCTTTATCAGAAGGTATTTTAAATGATGTAATTATTTAAACATTTCATAATAGGTTTTATATAATCTATATGGAAAAATTTTACAATATAGAAGAACAAAAGATATGGGATAATCCAAATATATGGATTGACGGAGGACATGAATGGTCTGGTCCTTTTGGAACAACGGAAAAGTTATGGAATGAACATATCTTTGAAACGATTAAACCTTTTAGAGGAAAGAGAATTTTAGAGATTGCTCCAGGATTTGGAAGAATGACTCAATTTTTATCAATCTTAGCAGGTGAATTGGTTGTTATTGATTTAAATCCTACTTGCATTGAAGCAACAAAAGCTAAATTAGGAAATCACATTTCTGGATATTTTGTAAATGATGGAATTTCTTTATCAGATATTGAAGACAATTCTAAGGATTTAATTTTCTCATATGATTCATTTGTTCATATGCACTCTAATGTTATTGAAGAGTATATTAAAGAGTCTAGTAGAGTTTTAGCAATCGGTGGATGTGGATTTATACACCATTCATGGTTACAGGGAGGTAGTGATTTATCTTTTACTAATTTGGGAGGTCGTGCAAATATGACACCTGATATATTCAAACAAATGGTTGAATCAAATGGAATGGAAATTATATCACAAGTTCCTATTCAATTCTTTGAAACTACTGATGTTATATCTTTCTTTAGAAAAAACAACTAAATTTTAATGATGGTAGAAGATATAACAAGAGTGGATTTAATAAGATCAATTGGTCAAGAGTTTCCAAATGGAAAAGGTGTTGAAGTTGGTACCTTTAAGGGTGGCTTTTCAAATAAAATAGTTAATAATTGGTCGGGTACTTTATATATGGTCGATGTTTGGAGACCTTTAGAATCTGGATATGATGATGCTAGTAATCATGGAAAATATGATGGAGGTGTTTATACAGACGCTATGGAAAATATCAAAGGATTTGAAGACAGGGCTATAATGGTTAGAGCTACTTCAGAAATAGCATCTAATATGTTTAATGATGAGTTGTTAGATTTTGTTTATATTGATGCTAATCACGCTTATGATTATGTTGTTCAAGATATAGAACTTTGGTTTCCTAAAGTTAAAAAAGGTGGATATTTATGTGGACACGATTATCTTGGATTTGATTGGTATAGTGATCCAAACTACGCTGAAAATAAAAAGGATAAATTTATTTGGAGTTCTGATGGAGATTATATGGGTGTTTTTGGAGTTAATCCAGCCGTAGATGAATTTTGTAAAAAACAAGGATATGAACTAAGAGTTACTAATGAGTGGTTAGGAACTTGGTATATTAAAAAATAAATTAAATATGAATATAATTTTTTTCTCAGACTTAAACTATGAATATCAAGCTAAATCTTTAATAGAATCTATCATTCTAAATGTTAAGGATGAAATTCAAATGATATACTATACAATTGGATTTGAATCTTCTTTAGATTATCCAAATCTAACTAAAGTGCCTTATCCTAAAGACGATAGTAAAAAGTTATTTGAATTTTACAAACCAACTATTATGTTAGATGCTATATCTAAATTTGGGGGTAAGTTTTTATTTTTAGATACTGATATTATTATTGGTAGAAGATTTAAAATTTCCAGAGTTGATAACAATTTAGATATTCCTTTGTTTCCTTATGGTAATTGGGATTATCCTTTTTTGTGTAGTGGGCAAGACCAAAATGGTGAATATACTGACTTTAGTAATGAAGAACCTCTTATGAAATATTTTGGAGTTTCTTCAAGAAGTATGAATTATGTTTATACTTGTGTTTTTAGCTTCAATGATAAGTGTTCTGATATTTTAAAAGAATGGAAATCAATGTGTGAAAATAGTTACTTATTACAAGATATTCGTAAGTATTTCCCATTTAGAGATGAGACACCTCTAAATGTTATTTTATGGAAAAGAGGAATAACACAAAATCTAAATAGAATTTATTTTAATACTATAGAATCTCAACCTTTAATTTACATTGAAGAAAATGACAATATCAGAGGTGATGCTTATAATATGGGTATTTTTGGAAACTCAAATATGAAATGTGAAAATTCATCAGATATAATGATTTATCACGGCATTAAAGATAAATCACATATAGATATAGTTATAAACTATATGAAATCTAAAAATATGTAAAAGAAAAAGAGTTAAAGGATATATAGATTATGAAAATAATCAAATATCTTTTAACTCCTTTAAAAATGTATGTTAACTGGAGAATTAAATCTAGGTTAAGCTATTAAGTAGAAATTTTTGAAATTATAAACCAAGAACCTCCTCCACTTCTTACAAGTGTAAGCATTCCATAGTTTGAGTTTATAACTTTTGAACTAGCACCATCAATTGTTTCAGCTAAATGAGGTGTTATTGTAATATTATTACTTCCAGCATTTCCCGCTTCATCTTTAATAATTATTACTTTACCATCTTGTAAAGCACTAGCAGAAGATAAAGCAAAACTAATAGATGAACTTGTAGTATCTACCGGCCAATATTCAGGTTGAATTGACGGAGCTGGTAATGGAGTTAGTGTAAAACCAGTTGATGTTGAAATCGCAGGATTAACAAAGATACCACCACTAACACCACTAGTTCCGGATGATCCAGATGTACCTGAAGATCCATTTACCCCACTTGTTCCTGAACTTCCTGATGTACCGGATGATCCACTTGATCCGGATGTTCCGTTTCCTTGTATGACAAAACTTATTGAATATTCTTTAGTTTCTGTTAAACTACCAGAAGATAATATAACAGATCCAACTCCAAAGGTGTAATGTGTTGAATTATCATTTGATGTTGATATTGAGTATATACCAAATATACCAGGATAATCAGACCTAGTTATTTTTAAATAAATACTGTTTGCATTAGCAGTGACTGACGTGTCAATTACTCCTAACCAATTTGAAGCTGGTGCATCTAAACTTGTTTTGTTTATTGATATATTAGTAATCGTTGAGGTATCAAGTAAACCACCTGTATCAAATATCTGAGATGATGTTGCGGTTAATATGCTGTCTAATTGCCATTTTAATGTATTACCACCATCAATACCTGAATATCCGGATGTTCCTGATGTACCTGAAGATCCATTTACCCCACTTGTTCCTGAACTTCCTGATGTACCAGATGAACCAGAACTACCCGCTCCTTGTATAATAAAACTTATCGAATGATCTCTACCTTCTACTAAGTTATCTGAAGATGATATAACAGACCCAACTCCAAAAGTATAATGTGTTGAATTATCATTTGATGTTGATATTGAATAAATACCAAATATAGTAGCATCATCAGATTTAGTTATTTGTAAATAAACACTATCTGGGTTAGAAAAAACTAACGTATCAATTGTAGATAACCAATTCGTAGCCAATCCATTTAAACTTGTTTTATTTATTGATATATTAGCAATCGTTGATGTGTCAAGTAAACCACCTGTATCGAATATCTGAGATGATGTTGCGGTTAATGTAGTATCAAGATTCCACTTTAGTGTATTAGCAGCATCAACACCAGAATATCCAGATGTTCCGTTTATACCACTTGTTCCTGAACTTCCTGATGTTCCGGATGATCCGGATGATCCAGTTGCTCCATCAACTCCACCAAAAGCTACCCAGTTAATTGAATAATCCCTTCCGGTTGTTGGTGCACCATTTGAAGAAATAGATTCAACATCAAAAGACCAAAATGTCGAATTATCAGTAGAGTTACTAATTTTATAAATACCAAAAATATCAGGGCTAGTTACCTCTGTTATTTGTAAATAAATTTGATTTGGATAATTTGTAACATATGTTCCTATAGAAGTAATCCAATTAGTAACATTGGAATATAAATTATTTACATTTATACTAATAATATTTGAAGACTCTGTAAAATTTGCAACATCTAATTGAAATTCACCACTATTTGATTTAGTTCCGTAAGCCCATCTTAAACTATTTGCACCATCAACACCGTCATTACCCACATTACCATTAATACCACTTGTACCAGAAGACCCACTTGTACCAGAAGACCCACTTGTACCACTTGATCCAAGAAAATTACCATCAAGTCCTGATGTTCCTGATGTTCCATTTGATCCAGAACCAGTACCAATAGATGAAATAACGCCTAAGTTGTTTTTTTGTTTTAGAACGCCATCTAAATCTAGACCCATAGTTATTCCGGTAGAAGGAGTAGCTGATGTGGCCATATCAATGTGGGTAGTAAATTTAATTAAACTCATTTATAGTGATTTATTTTATAGTGTATATATTATTTTGTAAAGTTCAGTTTTATTTTTACCTTTGTGTAATGGGACATTGTATATCAATTTATGTAATAAATAAATCAGAACTCAGAGATGAGAAAATCTCTAATGTTTTAAATGATGTCAAATATTCTAAAATTTCTTGGACTGAACTCAAAGAAGGATTAATAGCAACTACTGATATTCCAAATATTAGAGAATTTGGAAAAGATAAAACTATTGCTGTATTATCAACTGATTATTTTGGAGGAGCTGGTCACCAAGAAGCCAAACTCTTTGTAAATAACAAAAAAGAATATGATAAATCAAGTGAGTTTGAATGGAGTGAAAGACCTATTAATAGTGTATTAAAAATGATGGGTGTTTCTAAAAAAGATGGTCAAGATGAATTTGACACTATTGGATTATCAAAATTTAGAAGTAACAGAGATTTTAACTTTATCGAACACGAAATAGGAGATTTATGAAACCAACAACTATAAAACTAATTTTAATAATTCCAATGATTATATTATCAGGATTTATATTCAGTCAATTGATATTAGAAGACGATATCATATTTAAAATTATATATGCTATAACTGGTTCTTTTTTTATATATGAGTCAATTAGAATTTCTATGATAAAAACAAAAAACCCACCTAATTAAGGTGGGTTTCTTTTTATGAGTTATACTTGAAGTTATGATTCTCTTCAATGTTTAGAAGAGTGTGATAAATCATTTTAATAACACTTTCAACATCATCTTTATGAACTGTCTCACAAGTAGTGTGCATATACTTTAGAGGAAGTGAAATTAGGACTGAAGGTACTCCACCATTTGAATAAGCGAAAGCGTCAGTATCAGTTCCCGTTGAAGTCGAAGAAGCCGCTAATTGATAAGAAATCTTCTTTTTATTAGCAGTATCGATTACTAACTTTCTTAATTTGTTATGAACAGCTGGAGCTCTTGTGATAACACCACCTTGACCAGCAATGTGTTCACCTTCTTTAGAAGCTGTATAACAAGGAGAAGAAGTTTCGTGACAAACATCGGTAATGATTGCCATATTTGGTTTAATAGTTTGAGCAATCATTTGAGCTCCTCTTAAACCGATTTCTTCTTGAACTGAATTAACAATATAAAGTTTGAATGGTAATTCTTTACCTTTTTCTTTTAATCTCTTAGCAACTTCAGCAATCATAAATCCACCAATTCTATTATCTAAGGCTCTTCCTGTATAATAATCAGTTCCTAGTTTCATAAATTGGTCTTTGAAAGTAACAACAGTTCCTACTTTAATACCCATTTTCTCAACATCTTCTTTTGAAGAAGCGCCAACATCAATAAAGATTGAATCTAAATCAGATTCTTTTTTACGATAATGAATGTGAATTGCTGGATGACCAAAGATACCGTCTACTGGTCCATTTTCTCCCCAAAGAGTAACTCTCATTGAAGGAGCGATAGTAGCGTCAGAACCACCATTTTTGATTACTTTAATGTAACCTTTTGAATCGATGTAATTTACAAACCAACTGATTTCATCAGCGTGAGCTTCAATTACCACTTTGAAATCTGATTCTAGATTTCCCATAATACCGTAAGCTGTTCCGTAATTATCGATTTCTACTTTATCAACAAACTTAGAGATGTATTCCATCCAAAGTTTTTGCCCACCTAATTCATATTCAAATCCTGTTGGTGAGTTGCTATTCAAATAGCTTTCTAAAAATTGTTCGTTTATCTTCATATAATTAATTTAACAATCATTATATGATTAAATAAGTGATAGGTTTTAATATTTAGGGATTTTCATATCCGTAGTTATCTCAATCTTGAATCCAAATCCAGTATCTTCATCTGAACTGTATTTAACTTCAGAGTCATATCCTCTTGAACCATCAAATGTTGTTGGTCTAGGACCATTGATTCTTTGTTGACTTCTTAACTCTTCTTCTTTAAGTTTAGCTTCTTGTTGAGCTACCATTTGTTCAAATGTTAAATTTTGATTAGGATTTGATATTGGTTCTTCTCTAGTAGAAAACTGTTGAGGTTGGTGACCATACTTACGAAGTAATTGTTCAGCTTCCCAACTATCAATATTAGCTGGTTGAGTTTGTTCTTCTTGATTTTGTATGATTCTTATTTCAGGTCTTTGCATATATTATATATTATTTTCTATATTATATATCCATAAACTTTTATAATAGAATTTATATAATTTTTAGATGAAATTTAAAATTACCAGTCTTAATATAGATGAGATTATTAAAACTTCTTTTTTTAGAGTTGATTATATGATCGAGTCTGATAAAAATGAAGTCATAAATACTAGAGTTAGTATTTATGATCCTTTTTTTAATATTGAACACACACCTGGTTCAATGAATGTTTCAGTATCAACTAATTGTATTTATTGGGTTGGATTTGATGTTGATAAATTAGCTAATGGTGAAAAACCAAATTTTAAATTTGGATTTAGGTTGTTAATAGAAGATTTAGATAATAATAAAATTCTACACAATCAAATACATCGAACTACATTTGAATATAATAAAGAAGGTAAAACCGTTTGGATATTTGGTGATTCTCATGCGTGGGAATCTTTCGGAGGATACACACACAATCCAGTTAAGATATCCGACTTCAACTCTATGAGAGTAAGTCTAACATCTTTATCATTAAATAGATTTGTTAATGGTGATTATTTATCTTTTGTAAATGCTCACTCAGTAAAACCGGATGATTGTATGGTTTTTTATCTAGGTGAGATTGATTTTAGACATGCGTTACATAAATATTGTTCTGACAAATCAAAAGATTTACTTCAATCTTGTTTAGATTTAATGAATGAGTATTATAAAGCTATTAGGAATATTAAAAGAATATACAACAATAGAATAATTATAATGGCTCCTAATCCGCCTATGAGAGATAAATATTTAGCAGATGGAATGGCATTAGGAACAGAACAAGAAAGAATACTTTGTTGGAATATATTTGATAATTTCTGGAAAAATAAAGATATTGAGTATTTAGATTGGACAGATGATTATAGATCAAAAGATACACTAATAGATATTGATAAACTTATGAAAAGAAATGGAAGTGATATACACATTCTAGATTATGAATATTGTATTAATAGTTTATCTAAAAAATTAAACAATAAAAAAGTCATTGTTAAATTAATGGGTGGATTAGGTAATCAAATGTTTCAATATGCTTTTGGTAAATTTATATCAGATAAAACAGGTAGAGAATTGATATTAGATACCTATTCTTTAGAAAGAAGAGACATGGGTTCTGATTTTACATATAGAAATTATGATTTAGATGTTTTTAATTTAGATGTCAAAACTGTCAGTGGTTTTAATGAACCATTTGAATTAATAAGTCAAGATTGGAATCACCTACACAAAATACAACCAGAGTTAATAGAAAAAAGTTTATCAAGTCAATCTAATAATATTTATATCGATGGTTATTGGCAATCTCCGAAATATTTTAATAATGAGAAATATTTTGACTTTAAATATCCGATATTAGAATCTAGTCTAAGCTTATTAGAAGAAATTAAAAATTCAGAATCTGTTATGATTCATATAAGAAGAGGAGACTATGTTAATAATAAATTATCCGGATGTTTAGATAGAAACTATTTGGAGAAAGTTATAAACATAATGCCGGTAAAAGAATATAAGTTTTATATATTCTCTGATGATATTGATTGGTGTTATGAGAATTTAAGTGATATTGGTTTTATTGTTGATAATTCACATAGTGGATTTAAAGGTTCTAATCATCTACAATTAATGTCATCTTGTAAATATTTTATAATACCAAATAGTTCATTTGCTTGGTGGTCCGCATATTTATCAAATAAAAAAGATGTGTATTATCCAGAAGAATGGATATTAAACTATCATCAAAAAATAGAAGATTTATTTCCAAAAGAGTGGATTAAAATTAAATAAGTTATGAATAATATAAAAGCAGATGAGTTAATCTTAGGTAAAAATGTAATTATTTCACCAACAGCAACAATAAGAGGTTTGAGTGGTAATGCTAAAAGAGTTGTAATAGGTGATAATACTTATATAGGTGATAATGTTCAAATAATACTTGATGAGTTTGAAATTGGTGATTATTGTAAAGTTCATCACCATGTTAATTTTCATGGTTATAAGCCATTGACAATTGGTCACAATGCCTGGATTGGACAAGGAACAATCATTGATAGCATAGGTGGTACGACAATAGGTAATAATTGTGGAATTGGTGCTTATTCTCAGTTGTGGAGTCATATAAAATATGGTGATCCACTAGAAGGATGTAACTACAATGGTAGTTCTCCTTTAATCATTGGTAATGATGTTTGGTTTGTTGGACATTGTATAGTTTCTCCAATTGTAGCAAAAGACAAATCCATGGCTTTAGTTGGTAGTATTGTCACAAAAGATATGGATGAAAATAAAATATATGCCGGTTCACCTGCTAAAGATGTTTCTTCAAAAATGAAATCTCAGTTTCGACCAATGAGTATATCGGATAAGATGGATATTATAAATCAACTAGAAATACCTAGTTATGTTAAATTTATAGAAGATGATTCTGAAATAAAAGAAAAAGAAGATATAATATATTTTAATTTATCAAATAGAACATATACAAAAACAGGTTCTGATAGAGAAATTGAATTTATGAAGTACCTACAATCAAAATTAATAAAATTTATACCAAAAAAATAATTAAATATTATGCCTATAAAATTACACAATCCTTACAAAATCGTTAGAATGTTTGAAGAAGAAGTAGCTGAATACACAGGTGCTCCATATGCTGTTTCAGTTGATAGTTGCACAAATGCTATATTTTTAGCTTGTAAATATCTGAACGTTAAAAATGTTACTATGCCATCAAAAACATACTTATCGGTTCCGATGAGTGTTATAAATTCCGGTGGTGAAGTTATATTTGATAAATCTTCTGAGTCTAACCACTGGTTAGGTATTTATCAATTAAAACCTTATCCTATTTATGATTCAGCTAAAAGATTCACATCTAATATGTACATTCCCGGAACCTTTATGTGTTTATCTTTTCATATAAAAAAACACTTACCTATTGGAAAAGGTGGAATGATTTTAACTGATAATGCTGAAGCGGTTGAATGGTTTAGAAAAGCTAGATATGAAGGTAGAAGTGAGAAGTTTTATAAAGAAGATAATATATCTTCAATTGGTTGGAATATGTATATGACTCCTCAAGAAGCGGCAAGTGGTTTGTGTTTACTTCAAAATTATCCAATACATAATAAGGATCAAGATGAAGTAAATGGATATAGAGACTTAACAGAGTTTAAAGTATTTGAAAATTGCAAAGTAATAAATAAATAATGAGCACCTGTATCATAATATTAACTCATCCGAATACTGATAAAAAATTAGAAATATTATCTAACAGTTTATCTAGACTAGTAAAAACAAATTATCCAGTATTCGTTTTTGCTAATATGTATATAAAACCAGAATATCTTACAGATGCTACAGATTTTATTTTTACTGGTGAAAATAAACTTATTAGTGCTTCTGATGTTTTATCTTTAGAAAAAGTTAAAGAAGCTAGAGAGTCAACTAAATATAGGTTATACTTAAATTTTGAAAACCATTCTATAACTTATTTTCCTATCAATTATGGTGTAGAAAAAAGTTATTATTGGGCCTGTATAAATCTACATAAGGTCGCTTTTAATTATGCTAATGATAATGGATATACACACTTTATGTTCATGCAATATGATTCATTAATTGATGATATAGACTTACCTTTAGTTGAGAAGAATATTAACTATATTGTAGAAAATAACTATGATGCTACTTTTGCAGTGGATCCTGAAATGGGTGATAATCACATAAATGGTGATGTGTTTTTCGGTAAAGTTAAATGGTTTTCTGATATGACAAATACAATGAGTGTAAATGACTTTTATGAGTCTACATTTCCAAACTGGACACCTGAAGAGTATTTTTATATTAAATTGAAACAAAAAGGTGGTAGAGTAAAAATAAAAATAAAAAATGTAGAGCACCTTAAACATTATTATAATAATCTACCCGATACTTGGGATAGTGAATATATTACTAATAACTCAAATAAACCTATAAATATTTATTTTCCAAATGTATCTGAAAATGTTGGTTTGAGTAATTATTGGGAAACATCAAATTTTGATATAGATAAATCACTAACTGTTTCACTTTTACCTAAAAATGATTATTTTCAGTTATTTCTATGGAATAGAAGTATATCAAAAGAGGATAAAATTATAAATGTGGATATTAAAATAAAAAAAGATGAAACCATCTTATATGAAATTAATATAGATTTAAATCCCGGTAATTGGATTACAAGAGAAATATATGATAATGTAAAAGATTCTAGTTTAGAATTAATAACAAAATATGTAGTTGAGGATAAAAAAGTTTATTTAATTTAAACTTATGGATTTTACATTTGGAATAATAACTAATAATGATAGTTCTGATAGAGTAGAAAAGATAATCAAGTCTATTATTGACCAACAAATACCAAATTATGAAATTATAATAGTTGGTGGTGTAAATAATTTTAACACATATTCTAACATATTACATATTCAATTTGATGAAAGTGAGAAAAATGGTTGGATTTCTAAAAAGAAAAACTTAATCACATCAAATTCAAAATTTGAAAATATTGTTTTTTTACATGATTATATTATCTTAGACAAAAATTGGTACTCAGGTCATTTAGAAAAGGGTAATGTCTTTGATGTTAGAATGGATAAAATTTTGAATTTAGACGGCAGTAGATACAGAGACTGGTGTATATGGCCTCATAATTATAAATTCGATCCTGATTCTGGTTACTGGGGAAAATATGTAGATGAATTAATGGGTCCAAATTCTTTAATTCCTTATGAGATATCATATATGTCTAAATATATGTATATTTCTGGATCCTACTGGGTTTGTAAAAAAAACATAATGGAAGAATTTCCATTAGATGAGTCTTTAGTTTGGGGTCAAGGAGAAGATGTAGATTGGTCTGTAAAAGTTAGAAGAAAATACAAATTTGAAATGAATATAAATTCAGAAGTGCATATTATAAAACCAGGGAAAAATAGAGTATATAATGTTCCTGATGAAAATACAATTGAAATTTTAAATAAAATAAGAAGTTTTATTGAATAATTTTTAGAAAATACTAAAAGAGACAAAACTTTTTTAATATATACACATACAATAAAATATATTGCGGGGTAGAGCAGTGGTAGCTCGGAAGGCTCATAACCTTTAGGTCGTCAGTTCGAATCTGGCCCCCGCTACAAAA